>ERZ1645192.1949-NODE-1949-length-17110-cov-9.538669_pt1 | contig 17110 bp, 13 predicted proteins | sample MGYA00575354_ERZ1645192 | MGnify/ENA primary metagenome ERZ1645192 (study PRJEB40844, sample SAMN11349763) | freshwater sediment metagenome | isolation source: river sediment | host: Sediment | place: India: Faizupur Khadar , New Delhi | collected 2017-02-21 ... | reverse complement strand
GTAAATCTTCCGATGATTGCATTGTACGCTTCCCTGTTGAAGTTGGGACGGGCAAAGCGCAGATAGAGAAGCTGCATCATCGTCTCGAAATCCTTCGGGGTGGAAGATCCGGTGACGGTCTGCATAGTCTCCTGAATGCCCAGTGAGACTGAGGCTTTCTTTCCGGCGAGCATTTTTGTCAGGGCCACGTTGTCATATTCGCCGGCGCCGTACATCGAGATTACCTGCGGGAAGAGGTTCAGCGCAGGTTCGAGCGAATCGGGATAGAATGATGAACCGCCAAAGGCATAACCATTGACAGTCACATTGTCCTTCTCATAGTCGGCATGCCTGAATACCACGCGGGCGCCGTTGGCAAGGGTCCACTCTGTGGCCCCGAACTGCGGCAGCGGAACGGTTTTGACTATTTCAGCTCCTTTCAGTTCTTCTGAAATGAGGTCAGTTCCACCGGTTATATCTTCGTAGGGCTTGATGTCGGCTGAGGTCACCTTTTCAATAATTGCCATCGCCTCTGCCTCAGTCATGTGCTCCTTGTCAGCAGGTCCCTGGATGCTAATGAACCTGTTATCGTCAGCAGCCAGTTCCCTGAGCCTGGAGGTTACCTCTTCAACGGTAATCTTTGGCAGGATTTCCTTGTAATAGTTATACTGCACATCCATCGAGGGGATGGGTTCTCCGGTAAGGAAATGGTCCCTGGCCTGTGCGGCCCAGTCGTCGTTGCTGATCTTGTCTTTCTGCTTGTACAGGTTCTCGAAATTGGAGAGCATGCTTGCTTTGGCCCTTTCGAGCTCCCCTTTTGTGAACCCGTGGCGCCGTGCCCTCTCAAGCTCTGTAACGGCGGCTTCAAACCCTTTCGCCTCCTGGCCGTCATTGGTGTAGGCAGCCAGGTTAAGGGCATTATAGCTCCTGGGAAGGTCAGAGGAATAGCTGAGTCCGCCGGCAATGAATGGAGGAGTACCTTTCTGCACCAGTTCGCTGAAGCGGTTACCCATCATTGTGTTCATCAGTGAGGTTACGAATCCGTCACGAATGTAATCCAGATCCCTCGCCCTCTTATCCGGTTCCTGATCAAGGATCATGAGGCTCACTGTTGTCCTCGGGGCTTCCGGATCAGTGATGAGCAGATATTTTGTCCCCTTCTTTGCGGTGAGGAGGTTCTCCGGTCTGGGTAACGGGTTTACAATGGCCGGGATTGGAGAGAAGATGCTTTTGATTTTGGATTCAACCTCATCCACGTTAACATCACCCACAATTGCAATGGCCTGCAGATCAGTGCGATACCAGTCGTGATAGAAGGTTCTCAGTGTTTCAGGGTCAAAGTTTTTAATGACTGCGGTGTCACCGATGATGTCACGTTTGGCATACATCGAGCCTTCATATACCACGGGCAGCATCTGTGTCATCATCCTCCACTGGGCGTTTCGCCTGCTTCGCCACTCTTCCAGGATGACACCCCGCTCCTTGTCAATCTCTGTCTCATCCAGGGTGAGAAAATCAGACCAGTCGGCAAGGATCATCAGGCAGGTATCAACAAGTCCGGGCTTATCAACCGGCACATCGCTGAGGTTATAGACGGTCTCGTCAAAGCTGGTGTAGGCGTTGATGTTGCGTCCGAAGGCAACGCCGTGGCGTTCAAGTGTATTGAGGATACCTTTCCCGGGGAAGTGTTTTGTGCCGTTGAAGGCCATATGCTCAAGGAAATGAGCCAGTCCGTTCTGGTCATCCTTTTCGAGGATGGCGCCCACGTTTTGTATTATGTAGTAGCTCGCCCTGCCTGCCGGTTCCGTGTTGTGACGGATGTAGTAGGTAAGACCGTTTTCAAGTTTGCCGATCCGGTAATCGGGATCAACTGGAACAGATTTGTCTGTATTGCCCTGTGCAGACACAGTCATACAGGCAACAACAAAAACCAGGAAAACCAAAGTCTTTTTCATGATTTACAAATTATGAGATTGTGAGACATTGAAACACTTATCAGGACCAAAATTAGACAAAAAAACCATCACGAGGATGGTTTTTATAAGTCTTTTTACAAACCTGTTCAGAAGAGCCCGTGCAGTTCTGCATTGATTTTGTCAATCACTTCGCTCAGGTGTTCCTTGTTCTCGGGGAAGTCATAATAGTCGGCTTCGAGGATCAATAACCTGCCCAGCTTATAGGATTCGATCCATGCTTCGTAGCGCTCGTTCAGCCTCTTGAGGTAATCAAGTCTGATAGAGCTTTCATATTCACGGCCGCGTTTCTGGATCTGGTTAACAAGTGTAGGGACTGAAGCCCTGAGGTAGAGGAGCAGGTCCGGTGGTTCAACCAGTGAGCTCATCAGTTTGAAGAGGGTGAAGTAGTTCTCGAAGTCACGGGTTGACATCAGCCCCATGGCGTGAAGGTTAGGGGCGAAAATATATGCGTCTTCGTAGATTGTGCGGTCCTGAACGATTGTGTTCTTTGCCTTTTTGATTTCGAGCACCTGGCTGAAGCGTGAGTTCAGGAAGTAGATCTGCAGGTTGAATGACCACCGCTGCATGTCCTCGTAGAAATCATTCAGGTATGGATTATCGTCAACATCCTCATAATGAGCCTGCCAGCCGTAGTGTTTTGAGAGCAGTCCGGCCAGGGTTGTCTTGCCTGACCCGATGTTACCTGCAATGGCTATATGCATAAAAATGACTGTTTGATTACGTGGTTAAATATAGGAAAAAGGGAAGGAGAAGAGTCTTCTGTTGATAAAAAGATTTCACATGCCGGCGGTTTTCAGGACGCTCTCAACGAACTCCCTGCTGTTGGAGAGGCGCGGCATCTTGTTTTGTCCCCCGAGCTTATCCTTTTCCCTGAACCACCTGTAGAATGTGCCTGCGGGTACAATGCTCAGAACCGGGCGAGCAAGGGTCAGGTTCTTGTATCTTTTGGCTTCGTAGTCGGAGTTAAGCGCTTTCAGGGTAGTGTCGAGTATCTCGGTGAAATGTTCGGGATCATCAGGAGCTCTGTCGAACTCTATGACCCATTCATGTGCACCGCGGCTCTCGTCACCCATATAAACGGGTCCTGCCGTGTATTCTGTAATATGTGCGTTCGTGCCGTGGCATGCCTTTTCAAGGGCTTTTTCAGCATTATCAATTATAAGCTCTTCGCCGAAGGCGTTGATAAAGAACTTGGTGCGGCCGGTAATTCTGATCTTGTGAGGGTACAGGCTTGTAAACTCGATTGTGTCACCGATCCTGTATCTCCAGAGGCCTCCGTCAGTTGAGATCACAACGGCATAGTTGATTCCCTTTTCAACCTCTCCGATGGTGAGCGTCCGGGGGTTGTCTGACTCTGCCTCATCGGCCGGGATGAATTCATAGTAGATGCCATAGTCGAGCATGAGGAGCATTGAGCTGTCTGTCAGATCATCCTGGATGGCGAAGAAGCCCTCGGAGGCATTATATGTCTCCATGAAGTTCATCTTCGGGTCTGGAAGCAGTTTCCGGTACTGTTCACGGTAGGGTGCAAAACTGACACCCCCGTGGAAGAACACCTCGAGGTTTGGCCAGACCTGGTGCAGATTGGCTTTCCCTGTGGTTTCAAGTATATGACGGATAAGAACCAGGTACCACGACGGCACTCCGGAGATGCTGGTGATGTTCATTTCAACAGTCTTCTCCGTTATCATCTTCATTTTTTCCTCGAAGTCCGCGATGAGGGCAATACGGGCCGGCGGAGTCCGGATCAGGTCAGAGTAGGCCGGTGCATTTTCAATCAGTATTGCCGAGAGATCACCGTAGAGCGAGTTGTTGCTGAAGTTGTTTATCTGGTGGCTGCCCCCGAGGGTGAGTCCTTTGCCTAAAAATATACGCGTCGCAGGGTTGAGGCTAGTATATAGCACGATGCAGTCCTTTGTGCCCCGGTAATGGGTATCCTCGAGAGACTCACGGGTGATGGGGATGAACTTGCTCTTGGTGTTTGTTGTTCCTGATGATTTGGCGAACCATTTTACCTCACCCGGCCAGAGTACATTTTTTTCTCCTGCCCTGAGCCTCTCAACGTAGGGGACAAGGTCCTCATAAGTCTGGACCGGAACATTCAGGCAGAACTGTTCATGCGTTTCCACCGAGGCATAACCGTGTTCCCTGCCCCACAGTGTATCCCTGCCTCCGTCAATCAGACGGGTCAGAACCTCCTGCTGGCACTCTGCGGGGTATTTCCTGAAAAGCTCAATCTGAGAAAGGCGTTTAGTGTTGATCCACTTTATGACAGAGGGTATGAAAGGCATCGGTTTTATTTTGTTCAAAGATAGCTAAAGAGTGATTAATTCACCTGAAAATATCCTTCAGGACCTGCAGTGATCGGATTTCCCTGATGCCGGGTAGGTGAAGGCTGTAGTACTTTAACAGCCTGGCAAGCAGGTCACTGCGCTCATCTCCGGTGAGTCTGAGCGTGGCAATATCAGCTGCCGGCATCCGGAGCAGCATATTCAGGATCCGTGCCCCTGCCGGATCAAGATGGTCGGGGTGAAGCGGCTGCTGCCCGGTGAACTGTCCGGTCAGCATGTCAAACCAGCAATTGCTCAGGTCAGTGTGCGAAGGGCCGATACCGGCATAATCGGTAAATGCTACAAGGAACCAGAGATGAAAATTGCTGATTCCTTCATCCATCCCGTCAAGGGTGATTACAGACGACTCGATGAAGTCAAACAGCAGCCTGTTGGCATCTTCCTCACGGATGACATTATAAAGGATCTCACTGATAAACATCGCAACGGATGTCCTGGTAATGTCCCCGCTGATTTTCCCCGGAATGAATGCAAGGTTCATCTCCCTGAGATTGTGCACCTCCCTGTTTTCGCGGTGATAAAGCTCGAGGTTGAATATGTTCAGGGGCTGGAAATAATTGAATTTCATGCTGCCACGCCTGGAGGAGATGCCCTTTGCCATAACTGAAATGCGCCCGTACTCCTGCGTGTAGAATTGCGCAATCAGAGAGCTGTCCGAATACCGGACATGATGAAGCAGTATGGCCTTTGTTCTTGTCAGCATTGCTGGCCTGGTCACTTCAAATGTATTAAAGTTTCATCACAGCATACTGCGAACCGCGACTCTGAGTTTATAAGAAAGGATAATTATTGCAATTCAGCGAAGATGGAATCAGCATCCAGGGATCAGCTTCTCAAGCGAATAGCCAGGCTTGTACGTCAGAACAAGGAGCTGGAGGAGCAGGTAAAAAAACTGGAGAAGGAGAAGGAGCGGCTTCTCGAAACAACGGAGAAATACCGGCTTCTCGTCGAGAACAATGAACTTAAGGGAGTCAGGGTGACCGAAGAGGAAAAGACCCTCAAGTTCAACATGGTTACTGTTTTGTTTGCAGATATCCAAGGCTTTACCGGTCTTACGGAAGGGATGGATTCCGGATGTGTGATGGATGAGCTGGATGAGATCTTCTTCGAATTTGACCGGATAATCAGCAAATACCATGTTGAGAAGATAAGGACAATTGGTGACACCTACATGTGTGCCGGGGGGATCCCTTCAAAGAATATTACCAACCCGGTAGAGGTTGTGATGGCGGCTGTTGAGCTGAGGCGTTTCCTCCGGGAGTTTGAGGCGGCACGCAGGGGAGAGCAACGAATATGGAACCTGAAGATAGGGATACACACCGGCCCTGTTTCCGCAACAATTTCGGGAAAGAGCAAGGTGTCATATGATATCAAGGGACGTGCGGTGAACACTGCAAGCCGGATACAGGGGGTCTCAGACAGAGATTCAATCCTGATTTCCGTGATGACTTACGAGCTTGTCAAGGAGTTTTTCAGTTGCGGCTATTTCGGAAAACTGCCGGTTAAATATACGGGTAACATCCAGATGTACCAGGTAGAGGGATTGCTGCCCGGACTCTCCGCAGACAGCATCGGATCAGTCCCTAACGAAGCATTCAGGGTCAAGTTCGGCCTGATTCAGTTTACTGATATCCAGGAGATAATTCTCGATAAGCTCGAAAAGGAGCTTCCGGATTATCTCTTCTATCATAATGTCAAACATACTGTTGATGTTGTCACGGAGGTGGAGCTGATCGGCTGGGCCGAAGGATGTTCTGACGAAGAGATACTTCTGCTTAAGACGGCTGCCCTGTTCCACGATGCCGGCCATACGGTCTCGTATGACGATCATGAATACCAGGGTACTCTCCTGGCCCGCAGCATGCTGCCGGCTTACGGATACAGCGATGAACAGATTGAGCGCATCTGCAGCATCATAATGTCAACTAAGCTTCCGCCCCGGCCTGCAGACCTGCTCGAGCAGATCATCTGCGACTCTGATCTCGATTATCTTGGCCGCAGTGATTTCATCCCGGTGTCAAACACACTGTACGAGGAGTTGAAGGCTCAGGAGAAGATTACAAGTCTTAATGACTGGAACAAGCTGCAGGTGAAATTTATTTCGGGGCACCAGTATTTTACCGGCACTGCCCGCCACCTGAGGGAGGTTAACAAGAAACTGCAGATTGAGAGGATTCGGACCCTGATTACCGAATAATGATCATCTTATAACCAGCATCTTGGTCACCCCGGCCAGGCTGCCGTCTTCCGTGGCGCAGAACACAAGGTATACTCCTGTTGCAACCCGCTGACCCCTGAAGTTGCGGAGGTCCCATGTGGCCTGTCCTCCAAGTGATTTGGTCTCCCAGACAAGGTTCCCGCTCACATCGGTGATCTTGACTGATGAGTTCTCTACGAGGCCTGTGACTGTCACAACACCTTCAAAATCTTCCCGCACCGGGTTAGGGAATGCGTACATTCCTGAAAAATCATCAACTCCTGCAGTGGCTTCTCCCCTGTATGAAACGATTCCTTCAGCCGTACCGAACCACACTTCGCCGCTGATGCCGTTGACGGCTATTTTGACTATGTTGTCAGAAAGGAGCGGGCTGCTGGCGGCATCGAAGCGGGCCAGTTCCTTCCTGGCATCATCCGACATAAGGAAAGCACCTGAACTTTGAGTTCCGAACCATTTCCTGTTGGCACCGTCAACTGCGATTGCGGTTACGGTCTGTGTGCCCAGGAGGTAGTCGGCCAGCCCTGATTCGTCATTTCTGGGTATCTTGATACGCGATGCCTTCAGGTCAGAGGAGAAAGCTTTTCCCGGGTTGTAATATACTGCAGGGCCAATGTCAGTGCCAATCCAGATATTGCCGTCAAGATCCTGTCCGATTGAATAGAGGTTATTCATCGTATGACCCTCTGTATCCTGCACCTGGAGTCTGATATACCTGTCATCGGTGGTGTTCGAGGGTGTGCCAGCAGGATCATAGACAAGCAGTCCGTTTCCCCTTGGGAGAACAACCCAGATGTACTGGTTGCGGTCAATTATCATGTCACCAACTGCCGTTACGCTGAGGTTTACGGGTGTGATTATCCAGTTGCCTTCAGGGGTCAGGGCCTTGAGGTTGCCTGTAACACCGGTCTGGGTCATCCACAGGTTTCCTGAACCATCCCATGCCAGGCCGCAGACGCGGGTGTAGTTCTCCCCGGGCCTGATACTGGCCAGCGGGGAGTTGTATTGGTTGTAATTTTTTATCAGCTCGCCGTCAAGGAATTCGTAGAGACCGTTACCCCATGATGAGACAAAAAAGTGTTTCTCGTTCTCCGGATCAGCAATCACGCGCATGGCATCCCTGTCTGCTTCACCGTAAAGAATGTGGCTGTCCCAGCCCTCACCGCTGCCGGTAAAGACCTGAAGCGGGCGGTAGACGTTGCCCCAGGCGTTGTCAACTGTGCCGCCGGTCACATAGAAGTTGTTGCCTGAGAATACTATATCCGCAACATTATCTGTATACGGTCCGGGGAGGGTATAGTTCGTGAACCGGGTGTAGTCCTGAGTCGAAACAAGACCCGAGGAAGCATCCGCAATCCAGAGGTCCTGGCCGGTGGTCAGAGTCATGGCTGGATTTGTGTTTGCCCATCCGTATCCGGTGATCTGCCTTATAACTTCGCCCTGCGCGGAATAAACTGTGATGGAGGAGGAGAGGGAGGCGAGCACGCTGGTGCCGTCGCTGTCAAGCGCCCTGAATGTTCCGGCCGGTTCAGTGGTTATAAGTGCTGCGGGTTGGCCGGGAGTTATTAGGAATAATGAGTCGCGCGAGCCAGCCTGTGAAGTGTTTCCCGGTTTTATTATCATAAGGGAGGAGCCTGCAACGGCTATGTGGCTGTAACCTGCTTCGGGTTCGGGAAAGCCATCAAGTCTTTCCCAGTTGCCATAATAGGATAGTCCCTGGCGGTCCTGCGGTGCGGACCATACGCCACGGTTTGTGACTGCATAGATGCGGCTGTTCAGCAATGCCGATTCGTTCACGCTGTTTGTTTCACCATCGGGACCGGGTCTCCAGGTATCAGATATAAATCGTCCCTTGATGTCAACCACCACAATCCCGAAACTTGCCGCAAGCAGGGCACGGCTCCCGGTAACTGTTATGCTGTTGATCTCCTTCAGGCCGGGGATGTATTTGTTCTTAATATCCGGGATGTGCGTGATGACCCCTTTTTTTAAAATGTCAACGCCTGTGCTCCGGTAGACGATTATAAGTGATTCCTCTGCATCACACCATGCTATGTGTGAGATAGCCGTCTCAGTCAGTCCTGACACCTTTGACAGTTTTGAATTGGTTCCGCTTCTGAGATCATGTATGAGGATTGCCGATCCTGTTGAGGACCAGACCTTGCCGCCGCCGGTGGCGATGCCATATGATCTGCTGTAGGGCAAATGATCATCCCATGAGCCCACAGCACCCTGTCCCGAGGCCAGTAGGGCCTGTAGGATAAGGAATGCGAAGAGGATGATTTGCTTCATTGTGCAGTTGATAACCGTGGTTCAGTGCCTGTTATTCGCCGGAGCCTTTCAGGAAGGATATCAGCTTACGCATTGCCCTGGCTCTGTGGGATATGAGGTTCTTCTCCTGCAGCGGGATCTCGGCAAAGGTTTTATCTGATCCGGTTGCCCGGAAGACCGGATCATATCCGAAGCCTCCGGTTCCTTTTCTTTCGGTTATGATCTCGCCTTCAACAATGCCTTCGAAAAGATATTCCTTCCTGTCTAATATCAGTGCAATCACTGTCCTGAATCGGGCACTTCTGTCAGTGGCACCTTGCATCTCCCTAAGAAGCTTGTCGATGTTGTCATCAAAGCTTTTATTCTCGCCGGCGTATCTTGCAGACCATACCCCCGGGGCGCCCCCGAGTGCGGTGACCTCAAGTCCTGTGTCATCTGCGAAGACGTTCATTCCTGTCTTCCCGTGGACATATCTGGCTTTAAAAAGCGCATTCTCCTCAAGTGTCTCGGCATCTTCAGGGATATCTTCGGTGATATTGAGGTCAGAGAGCCCCGTGATCTTGAAATCTCCGTCGAGAAGATCGCTTATCTCCCTGACTTTATGTTTGTTGTTTGTGGCAAATACGAGTTCCATAGTTTTGTGCGGTAAAAGGCAAAATTAATCATTGCTTCGTGACAGGGCTGCCCGGCATACCAAAACAGTAAAATATTAGTTTATTTTTGTATATATCTCACTTATTAATCCGTCATGGTTATCAACTCATTCCGTGGGTTTGTCATTTTCTGTATCATGCTTTGGGCAGGTGCGGTTTACGGCAGAATTGACCGGGGCGGAGTTCAGGAAGAGGCAGCAGAGACGGCCGGTGGAAATATTTCCGGAGTTCTGGCACATGAAGATACCGGTACTCTTCAGGAGAATAGCCCTGATACTGCAATTGTAATCCTTAACGGGCAAAGAACCGGGACTGACAGCCGCCTGGCTGGTGTTTATGACTACAGGAGCGGCAAAGTTATCGATGCATCTGACGGCCTGCCTGTCCTGGAATACCGTGACGGGATTATTTTCATCATGGAAAAGGACTCAGGTGTGGAGTACTCCTTTTTTCTGGCCGGTCCTGACCTTGACTGGACTTCATGGAGTGACCGGGCATATAAGGAATACACTGATCTTGGTCGAGGCAGGTATGCCTTCCGTTACCGTTACCGCTCCGACAGTGATGATATGAAGGGGGAAGGTTCCTACAGTTTCAGGGTGAGGGCTCCATGGTACTTATCACCTCTTGCCTGGATTATCTATCCTTTGTTGCTGGTATTGGGCGGTGTGCTTCTCCGGATGCGCACACACAGACTGTATATGAACCGGCAGAAGAGGCTTGAGCAGCTCATTGCCGAAAGGACGGAAGAACTGCAGCATGAAAAGGAGAAGTCTGACAATCTGCTGGCAAACATGTTGCCCAAGGGTACCGCGGAGGAGATAATGTCAAAGGGCAAGGCTGACAAGAGGAAATACAACTTTGTAACAGTTCTTTTCTCTGATATTCAAGGGTTTACGAGAATCGCTGAGGAGATGAATCCCGAGCAGCTGATAGACGAGCTGGACCGTTTCTTCTTTCATTTCGATTCTGTGGCTGAGAAGTACCGTATTGAAAAGATCAAGACGATAGGCGATGCCTACATGTGTGCCGGAGGCATTCCGGAAAGGAACCGGACAAACCCTGTGGAGGTGGTCCTGGCGGCTCTCGAGATGCAGAAATACATGCAGCAGATGAAGAATGACCCGTCAAGGCCGGCTGCGCGATTCTGGGATATCAGGATTGGCATCCATACCGGGACTGTTGTGGCCGGGGTGGTGGGGCACAAGAAGATTACATATGACATCTGGGGTGATACGGTTAATACGGCAAGCAGGATGGAGTCGTCAGGGGAACCTGGAAAGATCAATATTTCCGGCACCACCTACGAATTTGTTAAGGAGTATTTTACCTGTGACTACCGTGGCCGGATGCCGGTGAAGTACAAGGGTGACCTCGACATGTATTTTGTGACCGGGATAAGGCCTGAGCTTCGAGGGGAGGACGGTTCGCCCAACGGGCGTTTTATGACGAAGATCGAGATGATTCGGGTTCTCGATGTGGAAGAGCACGTCTTCGGCAAATATTCAGAGATCGCTTCGCCGGATCTCTTTTTTCACAGTGCTGACTATATCAGGAGTGTCGCTCTGCAGGCTGACCTTCTTGCAAGGGCCGAAAAGCTGACCGACCTTGAGTATGTCCATCTGAGGCTGGCATCGGTGTTTATCTATTTTGGCTATGCCTTTGACTACAATGATCCGCAGACAGCCACACTGAAGCGGGCAGGTGAGATCCTCCTTGTTTACGGATTTGGAGGACAGACCCTGAAGGCGGTTTCTGACCTAATTGTATCCGCGGCCTCTCCTGAGCAGGAGAGTGCAGCAGGCCGGGTTCTTCATGACGCCGTATATGACTTTACGGGAAGGGTTGATTTTGTGACAATGATTGACAGGCTGTACCGTGAGGAGAAGGCTTACGGAAAGATGGATGATGAAAAGGGCTGGTTCAGGAAGATGGCAACACAGATTCAGAATAACGGGTTTCTTACCGAGAGTGCGCAAAAGTTGCGGTCTGTGCCTGCTGATGAGCAACTTAATGCGCTTCGTGTCTTTGCCGGGGGCAAGCTCAACAATAGTTAAAATCATTTGGAACTTTGGTTTTAAACCGTACATTTGAAAAATCCAAAAATTGAGATCATGGTAAATTTAGACTGGAACAATCTTCCTTTTGGTTACATTAAAACGGACTTCAACGTAAGGTGTTACTATAAGAACGGCCAGTGGAGCAAGCCTGAAATATCGGATTCCGAAACCATCAGTATTCACATTGCTGCAACAGGGTTACATTACGGTCAGGAAGCCTTTGAAGGGATGAAGGCTTACAGGGGCCGCGACGGCAAGGTGAGACTGTTCCGCTGGGATGAAAACGCAAAACGGCTTCTCTCATCTGCCAACGGGGTGCACATGGCTCCGGTGCCGGTTGAGCTGTTCAAAGAGGCTGTTTTTACCGCCGTGAAGCTTAATGAAAAGTTCGTACCCCCTTACGGTTCGGGAGCTTCACTCTATGTCAGGCCCGTTCTTTACGGCAGTGGTGCAGAGGTAGGTGTTAAGCCTGCGTCGGAATATACGTTCATTGTGTTCGTATCACCGGTGGGCCCATACTTCAAGGGTGGTGTCAAGCCTGTGAACATGATGATCTGTCGTGATGTTGACCGTGCCGCACCGCTCGGTACCGGGAATATTAAAGTAGGAGGTAACTATGCAGCAAGCCTCAGGGCCATCGTCAAGGCACGTGATCTCGGCTACGGCAACGCACTCTTCCTGGATGCAAGGGAGAAGAAATACATCGATGAATGCGGACCTGCAAACTTTTTCGGCATAAAGAACAATACATACATCACTCCAAAGTCAGAGTCTATTCTTCCCTCGATAACAAACAAGAGCCTCATCGCGATAGCTGAGAGCATGGGCATTAAAACCGAGCGTCGCAGGATACCTGTTGAGGAGCTCGCCGAGTTTGAAGAGACCGGAGCATGCGGCACTGCTGCCGTTATCAGCCCAATTGCGAAAATCGTAGACCCGGATACCGGAAAAGTTTTTGAATACTGCAAGGATGGCAAGCCCGGACCTGTTTCGATGAAGCTGTTCAACAAGCTGGTAGGGATTCAGTACGGGGATGAGCCGGATGAATTTGGCTGGATGACAGTGGTGGAGGCCTGAACTAATTTTTAGCACCTGTTTTTTTTCGGCCGCAGGGCTGATGGCCTTGTTGCCTCATCGCCGTTACCGGATGGCAATGTCCCGAATGGTCTTCATTGCTTAAAAAAATGCAGTGTGATTGAAGGATTTGGCGGTTTGTGTGCTATTTTTGACGCAAAGTTTTAGTAGTGGCAAAAACAACGGGAGGAATTTCCAGATACAGGCTCGGCAGTTCATATGTCACACTGGTTGTAAGTGTCTCACTGGTTCTCTTTCTGATTGGCATTCTCGGGATGGTGCTGATAAATGCGAGGCAGCTCTCTGACTACTTCAGGGAGAGCCTGTCATTCTCAATCATGCTGAAGGAGGATGCCCGTGAAGCCGATATCAGGATGCTGCAGAAGGAGCTTGATGCCAGGCCGTATGTCAAGAAGACCGAGTATGTTTCGAAAGATCAGGCTGCTGTCAAGCTTCGCGAAGAACTTGGCGAGGACTTCCTTAACTATCTTGGTTACAACCCCCTGATGCCGACAATTGATGTGTATCTGCAGGCCAGATACACCCACCCTGACAGCGTAATAAAACTTGAGAAGATAATTTCAGAATACCCGGTTGTGGATGAGGTTTATTACCAGGAGTCATTACTTAACCTGATCAATGACTTTGTCCGGGAGATCAGCGTTTTTCTGCTTATAATCAGTCTGTTGTTGTTTCTGATTGCCATGACAATCATCAATAACACGATTCGGCTTTCGATATATTCGAAGAGATTCCTGATAAACACGATGCAGCTCATCGGGGCAAATCCTTCGTTTATCCGGAAGCCTTTTCTGCTGCGTAGTCTCTTTTTCGGAGTTCTTGCCGCGCTGATAGCCATCGGGCTGCTTATGGGGCTTATGTATCTTATAGAGAAGGAATTCTTTACACTTTTCACCTATGAGAACATCAACCTCTTCCTGCTTCTCTGCCTGGCATTGGTGGTTGCGGGGGTTGTTATAAACGGGATTTCTACTTTTTTTGCCGTGAACAGGTATCTCGGCATACACGAGGATAAATTATATTATTAGAAAGTTATGGTCGCTAAAAAGGAAGAAGAAAAGAAGACCGGTTTTGCCCTGGGGAGGGAGAATTACAAGCTGATGGCCATTGGATTCGCCGTCATAATTATCGGTTTCATCCTGATGGCCGGAGGGAGATCCGATGATCCGAAGGTTTTTTCGGAGGATATATTCAGTTTTCGCAGGGTAACCCTTGCCCCGCTGATTGTGCTGGCCGGGTTTATTTTCGAAATTTACGCAATAATGAAGAGGCCGAGGGAATAAGGAAGAGGGCTTTGATTAATCTAACGACTGGGAATGAATTGGTATGAGGCCCTGATCTTCGGGCTGGTGCAGGGGTTGACAGAGTTTCTTCCTGTAAGCAGTGACGGACATCTTGAGATTGTGAAGTTTCTTTTTGGAGGGATCGAGGAGAGTTTCCTCTTTTCAGTGGCGGTGCATGGTGCGACTGTGCTGAGCATACTGGTTGTCTTCTGGAAGGATATTGTGAAATTGCTTGGAGGTGTGTTCAAATTCAGTATGAATGAGGAGACGGTTTTTGCTTTGAAGATTATTGTGTCAATGATACCGGTTGCAGTAGTGGGCTTTACCATGAGAGGAGTTGTTGAGTCACTTTTTGTTGCAGACATGGATATTACAGGCTCGTTTCTGTTGGTTACAGCCCTGTTTCTGCTGATGGGTCATTTTGTGCCGAAAAGGGATAAACCGATCACATACGGCGGTGCCTTCCTGATGGGAATAGCCCAGGCAATTGCTGTCCTGCCGGGATTGTCAAGGTCCGGGGCTACGATCTCAACAGGCCTTGCTCTTGGAAACAGCAGGAACGAGCTGGCGCGGTTCTCGTTTCTTATGGTAATTGTTCCTATAGCCGGGGCCAACCTTGTAGAGGTTGTCACAGCGGATGCCCAGGCCGTTGACGGTGTGATGTTCCCGCTGATCTTGGCGTTTGTTGCAGCTTTTGTGTCTGGGTACGCTGCCTGCAGATGGATGATAAGCATTGTTAAGAAGGGTAAGCTTGGTTGGTTCGCCCTTTACTGTATAATTGTTGGACTTACTCTGATAATCTTTGCCTGATAGTGCTGAAGAGCTGTACCGATTTTGAGGAGGGAGAGGTGTTGCTGCTGCAGAAGCCGCTTTACTGGACATCTTTTGACCTTGTTAACAAGGTGAAGATGGCTGTCAGGTATCACTGCGGATTGAAGAAGCTCAAAGTGGGTCATGCCGGGACACTTGATCCGCTGGCCACGGGGCTTATGATTGTCTGTACCGGAAAAGCTACCCGTCGTGTAGAGGAATTCCGGGATTTGAACAAAAAGTATACGGCAGTGATACGGTTCGGACAGACTACTCCCTCTTTTGATCTTGAAAGTGAGGTGGACGGAGAGTACCCTGCCGGTCATATAACGGAGGAGATGGTGAGGGATACGCTGAAGAACTTTCTGGGAGAGCAGGATCAGGAACCTCCGCTCTTCTCTGCAAAGTTTGTTGACGGGAAAAGGGCGTACGAGCTTGCCAGGAAGAAGATAGAAAGGAAGCTTGACAAGGTGAAGGTAGTGTTCCATGAGCTGGAGTTGCTGAGTTTTGCCGGTGCAGATGCAACGGTAAGGATTGTATGCAGCAAGGGGACCTATGTAAGGGCCTTTGCGCGTGATCTCGGTCTGGCCCTTGGCAGTGGAGGACATCTCAGGGCCCTGGTTCGGGATGGTATAGGCGACTACACCCTTGAAAAGGCGCTGACTGTAGAAGAGTTGAAATTTATTTTGGAAAATTTGAAACAAAGTGATAATTCATTCGTATAAATATTCTTGCACTAACGGATTTTGATCATGAAACTATCTCAATTTAAGTACACACTGCCCCAGGAACTGATCGCACTTTATCCCTCCAAAAACAGGGACGAATCGCGGCTGATGGTAGTGCACAGGGATACCGGTGAGATTGAGCACAGGGTTTTTAAGGACATAGTTGAGTATTTCAGAGAGCAGGATGTGGTTGTTTTCAACAACACGAAGGTATTTCCTGCGAGGTTATACGGTAACAAGGAGAAGACCGGGGCGGAGATTGAGGTCTTCCTGCTTCGGGAACTGAACAGGGAGCAGAGGCTCTGGGATGTACTTGTTGATCCCGCCAGGAAAATCAGGATTGGCAACAAGCTCTATTTTGGTGAGGATGATTTGCTTGTCGCTGAGGTGATTGACAACACCACATCGAGGGGCAGGACGCTTCGCTTCCTGTTTGACGGAACATACGAGGAGTTCAAGCAGACTCTCTATTCGCTTGGCGAGACTCCTCTGCCGAAATTCATAAACAGGCCTGTTGAGCCGGAGGACAACGAGCGTTATCAGACAATTTTTGCGAAGCATGAGGGAGCTGTGGCAGCACCGACGGCCGGGCTGCATTTCAGCCGTGAACTGCTCAAGAGGCTGGAGATTGTTGGCGTTGAGTTTGCAGAAATCACTCTGCATGTGGGGTTGGGAAATTTCCGGAATGTGGATGTTGAGGATCTGACAAAGCACAAAGTTGATTCGGAAAGAATTCTTATTTCTGAGGAGGCTGCTGTGCTTATCAACAGGGCGAAGGAGAGAAGGAGCCGGGTTTGTGCTGTGGGAACAACCGTGATAAGGACTCTTGAAAGTTCAGTTTCTACTTCAGGATTGGTTAAGCCTTTCAACGGATGGACGAACAAGTTCATCTTCCCGCCTTACGATTTCAAGGTTCCTGACATGCTGGTGAGCAACTTCCATCTGCCTTATTCCACCCTTCTCATGATGGTTTCTGCCTTTGCGGGCTACAATCTTTTGTTTGACGCATACCGCACAGCCGTCAAGGAGAAATACAGGTTCGGAACATATGGAGATGCAATGTTAATACTCTAGTATACATGTAATAGCAACGGTTTAATTCAAGTTGAAGTTTATATAAATTGTGCCGGCAAACAATGCCGGCACTTTTATTTTATCTGAAATTCAGGGTTTCAGGCAAGAAAAGTACTGCAATGAAGCAACCATTTTTCCGTTTCCTGAGTATAAGTTACATACAGTACTTGAAAGCACCACAATTTATTTCAGCAGAATGTTAAGGCAAAAAACAGCAATTCTGTCATTGCTGGCAGTGATTTTAATAAATTTTACAGACTTTACTGTTTCTGCACAGTGCGGACCAGGCAAGGTATCCGAAAACGTACAGGGATTTGGTTCAATTTTAACCGTAAACTCAGCCTTTTCAAACGGAGCCTCTGTGATAGGCGCCCCCGATGGCAACGGTGCCAATTTCTCCTCAGCAGGACAGTATGTAATTGTAGACCTGCTTGACACTGTCAGGGTGGGACAGACGTACTCAATTACATGGAGACAATATCCCGGGCATCCTGGTACTTCTTACCTCACATGGAGTGAATCATTGGACGGGGCGACCTTTACTGTTCACCCTTCCAGCGGAATAGGAACAGATAATGAAAGTTACTTTAGCTCTGAGATAATTGCTTGGACTGA
>ERZ1645192.1947-NODE-1947-length-17113-cov-5.682436_pt1 | contig 17113 bp, 14 predicted proteins | sample MGYA00575354_ERZ1645192 | MGnify/ENA primary metagenome ERZ1645192 (study PRJEB40844, sample SAMN11349763) | freshwater sediment metagenome | isolation source: river sediment | host: Sediment | place: India: Faizupur Khadar , New Delhi | collected 2017-02-21 ... | reverse complement strand
GGCGTAGATATTCCCCACCCCCACCACCACCCTAGAGTCCATAACAAACCCCTTGAGCCTTCGTCGCCGTCCACGGGATTGGCGAAAGAGATAGTCTCCGTTGAATCCTTCCTCGAGAGGTTCGGGCCCCAGCTCACACAGCAAAGGATGTCTTTCTGGAATATCCTGAGCCCAAAGGAAAAGACCGAATCGGCGGGGATCCCGCAAGCGGAGGCATCGACCTCCCCTAAGCACTAAATCTAAATGATCATGGGGTCCGGGGGGAGTGATTGTCGGCAGAACCCTCAGACTGCCGGACATGCCCAGATGAATGAGCACTGAGCCTTTTTGAAGGTCCAGTATCAGGTATTTACCGCGACGCCTCAATGCGCGGACCTGCTGGCCAGCCAGCATCTCCCCCATATCATCGGGAATGGGAAGACGTAACCGATGCTCCCTGACCTTGAGTTCCATAATGGTTTGTCCTTCAAGATGAGGGGCCAATCCCCGGCGCGCCGTTTCGACTTCCGGTAATTCGGGCATGGGCCAACCCGACTAATCCCAACGAATAACAGGATAGGAATAAATAACCACAGGCGGGGAGGCCGTCATACAAGTGCTTCGTCTATCTGGCACATAGCATGGATCGATACAGCGTACAGCCCTGGGCAAAAGACAAATCCATACCCTCGGCGGCTTAGGGACAGGACGAATACTAGAACCGGCCTCCTAGTCCTTTCATCAGCGCCCGGAACTCATTGGTGACGGTTTCCACATCCTGATCACTGGCGATGATCTTTGGGGTCAAAATCACCAGCAATTCCCTCCTGGAAGCCCGCTTGTTGTTATCGCTGAAAAGGGCACCAACCACCGGGATATTGGACAGGCCTGGAACCCCACCCTTGGAATCCTCATCCTGGTTTTCAATCAATCCACCCAAGACGACGGCCTGGCCGGACCTGACTGCCACATTGCTGGTGATTTGGCGCACGATAAAGGTCGGTGAGTTGATGTCAGAGGAATCCGTCTTCGACTGGGTGCTGACCTGTTGGTCAACATCCATCTGGACCATGCCCCCGGGGGTGACCCGTGGCTTTACATCCAGCATGACCCCAGTATCTTTGTAGGAGATAGAGTTCAGGATATTGCTGTTGGTTTGGGTACTCTGTTGTTGTTGCGTCAGAATGGGTACCTGCTGTCCAACTTGGATATGGGCCACCTGATTATCCCTGACCATTACCGAGGGAGATGACAAGACATTCAACAGACCTTGGGCCGCATAAAGATTCAGATTAGCTCTCACCAGAGATTCCGAGGTGATAACCGTCCAGTTGAATCCAGGCACCTTGGGACTAATGGGGGTTATAGGTACGGTGGTCTCGTTTTCGCCGATCTTGATCGTCTGGAGTGATTTTGCCGTGGTCAGAGAGGCATTGGAAATATCGTCACCAATCTTGCCGGTCAGGTGCCACTGTACGCCGTATTGTAGATCCCCGCTCAAGGTAATCTCGACGAAGGTCGCCTCAATGAGAACCTGAAGTGGAACAATATCCAATTGCTTGAGGGCGTCGAGGATTTTCTTGTAATCTCGGGGGCTCGATTTGATCAACAGAGAGTTGTTGGTCACATCGGCGACGACACTTACCGGCGAGGTCATCTCTATCGTCCCAGTAACACCCTGCCCCGAGCCTTGGGTCGTGCCCACGCCCGTCTGTCTGCCTCCAAACTTGCCCGCGCCGAGTTTGCCCGTACCCAGGGTGCCGCCAGGCAAATTGCCCGTCGCTCCCGTAACCTGAAAGGATGCTGGCGTGCTGGGGGAGGACTTGCCGCTGGCTGTGCCCAAACCCGGTGCTACCGAGCCCACCGCCTTTTTCATCCCCTGGTTGCCCCCTCCTGAAAAGAGACCGAGCAGGCTGCTCGCCATCAGTTCGGCGTCACCATGCTTGACGCGATAGACGAACAGGCGTTCATCCTCGTCACCCGCGGCGGCAGCGGCGTCTAAGCGTTCGATCCAGACCCTAGCCTGGGCTAGGTATTTTTCCTGGGGAGACACGACGAGTACGCTCCTGGCGCTATCCACGGGTACAAAGCGAAAGATCCCTTTCATCGGGTTTCCGCCCTCATCAGCGAGCAATGCCTCCAGTTGCCCTACCAGGTCCTTGGGATTGGCATACTCCAGCGTGAAGAATCCTACCGAGAGGCCCGCCATCCAATCGACGTCAAATACCTGAATGGTGTCCAGCAGATTGCGTATTTCCGGCCCAGTACCGGCAAGAATCAAAAGGTTACGGGTATTGTCGGCTCGGATGATACTGCCCTCCGGCGCGAGAGGTTCGAGGATCTTGCTCATTTCCTCGGCACCAATGTAGCGGAGGGGTATCACCTGGACGTTATAGCCGGCGGGCAAGGCTTTGGACACCTGACCAAGCTGAGGTACAACCCGACCACGAATCGCGTTGGCGAGAGGGACCACTTCGTAGGTACCAGCGTTATCCACCAAGGCGGCATTGTTCATCCGCAGAAGAGTTTCCAGGGTAGGTATCAGGGCGCTTCGGGACAGTGGCCGCCCAGTTTCCAGAGACGCAGTGCCCGTGACACCGGGGTCAAGCACGTAATTCACCCCCAGGATATCGCCAAGGACAACCTTCACCACCTCACGGATATCGGTACCATCGAAATTCAGGGTGATGTCGCCGGGGGTCGTATCCACGCTGGGTCTTTCCACCCTGCTGACAAAGGTTCCCGTGCCAGGCATTACCTTATTCTTGATCGCTGGGGGTTTTTTTCCATCTTCACCTAACCTGATCCCTGAGGTCTCCACGGTTCCGGCGTCTTCCTTGGCCTCCCGACCCAGCAAGGGGGTGATAACATCCCCCTCGGTGGCATTAACCCTTACGGTTGGGTCCCAGAAGGAACGCTCGCAACCGGTCGTAATGACCAGCAATAGCGCCAAGGTTACCAATTTAATATGGAACCCAGTCCTGGGAGGAGATGGTTCCCTTAAGTTGCTTGCCATTGCTTTCGATCCGGTCGTTAAGGACTCCAGGAGTCCATTGAAGAGGAGCATGCCTTTCAGGGTGTATTTCGGGTTAGATTAGCCCCGGGGGCTGAAGGCGATCTCATCCTGGTGGTGGTTGAGGGTGGCCTTTGTCCCGCCTGCCTGTTGGTGGCAGGAGAACGATTGGCAGGAGGACGCGCTGGATTCCGCCGTTCTCCTCGCGGTGATGGGGTGGGAACTGGTGTCTCATGCTGGCTAAAATTCCGTAAGACCAACCTATCCGATCCGCCTTGTCCTTCCATCTCCACCTCATCATTCGAGATACGTTTTACCTTCCACCCCTCTAGTTCGTCTCCGAGCTGAACTTTCTGTGGCTTGGGGTGATTAGGTGTGATGATCCATGCGATGGCGCCGGCAGGGGTTATGATCACCGCGCTAAGATCGAGATTTTCCAGCGGTACTTCCGCCACTGGCACCTCCGGAACCGCTAAATCCCCCGGCGCTTCCTCCTCAGGCGGGCGCCTTCCAGTCAGAAACAAGGGCCGCTCGGTCACGGAGACATAGTCATCCTTATTGAGCAGGGGTACCAGAAGCACTTGTGATTCAGGCTGCTTGACATCAGGAGCTTGTCCTGACCCCTCCGCACGCGTATCGGGGACGCCTCCCCGCGAAGGTGGCCAGTCTCGCCATTGCCAGACGATGACCGCGACCAAGGCCAGACAGATCAGCCCCAACACACCCTTCACCGGGAACCTCCCAAGGCATAGCCAAAAACATCGATCCGAATCGTCAATTCCTGCTGCACCTGAGGTTGGGGGTCATTGCGATTCCGCCTTCGGTCACGACGGGTGGTCGCACGCACCGAGAGTTGATCGACAAAGAGGAAAGGCCGCGCTTGTTCAATGTCGTAGAGGATATCCAGCAAGGCATTGGTGTCGCCTTGTATCTGAGCCCGCAACCGAACCCGGGAAGGCTGTTCATTCTGTTCGGCAGGCAAGAACTGGGAATTTACCAGTTTGGCCCCGGCTGTCTGGACCATCTCCTGGACTACGCTTTGTAGTTGGGCGCCCGCCAGCGCTTCCGTCGGGGCATCGAAATAGTAAGCCTTGATCTCTTCATTATTCCGCTCCCGCTCTAACTCGGCGCGTAACCGTGGAATGCTGGCCACGAGCCGCTGATAACGCTGGATCTGGTCCCCGCCCCCCTCGATCTCCGCGTCAAGATCCGCTATCCGCTGGTGCCAGGGGATACCGATGCCCAACAATATTGCCACGGGAAGGAGGAACAGGGTGAGCCAAGACAGGAGACACTTCACCCAACTCTTAGGGGCTTGGGTTCTGTAGGCAATGACGCTCATGACCCGCCCGCCACCTTGCCGACCGTGAAACCGATGTGAAAACGTTCGCCTTGATCATTGCGCCCCTGGGTCACGGGAGATCTGAAGGTAACGCCTGAGAAGTCCGGGGCATTTTCCAGCAGACCGATCAGGGCCGCGGATTGCGTGGATTCACCCCGGATTTGTACCTCAGTGCCCTGAAATTCCAGATTTTCGACCCATGTGCCATCTGGCAGTCGATCGGTGAGTTCTCGCAGCAAGTCAATCATGGCTATCTGATTCGACTTACGTTCCAGCACAGCGATACTCCCCTTATGGGCAGACTCGATGGCCTCACGCAGGCTGTTAACCTCCGCCGCTTGTCCTCTGAGCCTGCCCAGTTCCTTGTTCTGAGCAGCGACCAGCTGCGTCTTTTGCCAGATGGGCGTTATTAGCACCGCCGAGATCAAGACTAATGCCAGCAAGCTGAGAAAGGTGTTCAGGCCCAGCAGATGCCCACGCCGACGCGGACGCAAAGCATCGGGCAGGAGGTTGGCGGAAGGCCAGGCCCCAGGCCAGGTCAGACGGTCGACCGGAGCGCCCGCCGCCCGCATGCGCTCCAACCAGGGTTGCACCACTTCACGGCGACACAGAACCAGTTCCAGGCTAAGCCGGTCTCCTTTCTCCCCCTCGCCCACCAAGTGAAAGTCATAAAAGATCTGATCGGGATTGAATGGGGTAAGGCGATCCATCTCATACCCAAGTACCTGGCGTAGGTTACTACGCGCTTGGCTGGGGAGGGATAGTTGACGCGAAACGATCCAGTCCGTGGGCAACTCGATCCGAGAGCGTGGTTCCCCTTCCCGATTGCCTTTTATCAGGGCTCCCAGAGCGGCGAAGTCTCGGCCCTCCAACTCGGTCAAGATCTTGCGTTCCTGCCCATCGTCTTGGCATAGCAACGCCCGATCTGCCTTGAGTACCAAGGTCAAGCATCTATCCCGCGGTGCTATCAGCCTGGCCAACCCATCGGGCAGGCAACTCGCAAGCAGGTAGCGCCAACGCAGCAGCCCTTCGGCCAGTGACAACCCTTGGCTCAGCGATTGTGGCCATGGGAAAGATAGGGAAAGGGAGGAAAAGAAGGGCATCAGCGGCAAACTTCAACTCAGTTTCGAGCCATGGCGCAATGGGAAAGACAAAATAATACCACCCTGACTGAGCAAACCTATCAATTGCGGATCAACCATCCTGGCGGTGATGCCCAACATCAGGAGCATGATTGACAACCCGATCTCTCTCCTGACATCTCATTGTCATTATCCTCCTGTAGCCACCTTGGGTGCATGAAACTACTCATCTTCCGTGATCAAGGCATAACGCCGCCAGAGTACAGTTACCGGCGACGGCGATCCCGCTTCAACCTTTGTCAACGCCTGCATAGCACGATAGGCTCCACCCGGTCCCTGCCAACGTACCGTGATACGATAGAGTGGTCCTCCCCTTCCTACGACGGGAGTCTGCTGACCCATAACCTCAGCCTCTTGAGCCAGTCTATCCTCCATTTCTTCCAGGCCGATCCCTTGCAGCGCAGCTTGTACCAAGGGGGGGGCGAAATCCGGCACCGGACTAGCCTGTCCAGAATAGACGGTCAAAGCAGGCGCCAGGGCACGAAAATATTCCTTTTTAAATCCGATTAGTTGGCGCAATTCCTCAACGCTGTCAAAGGGTCCATCCTTAGCCCCATAGGGTAGGCCAGCCGCGGCGTAGTCATCATCCTCCGCACCATTCGCCAAATGAAGGTTGTCCGGATCACGCCAATCGAGGATGGCGTCCAGTATGCGCGCGGATTCTTGCTCCTCAATACCCACGGCCTTGAGTAGCGCCAGCAAGAGACCAGGCTCCGCCTGATTGAGATCGATCAGGGAAGCTTCATTGATGACGCGGATTTCCATTGCCGTTTCTCCCAGCCGCCACAGCTGTGGTTGACCATCGGGGACCCAGAAGCCCATATTTTCCATCGCCGTCCTATCGGCGGTAGCTTCCGGGGGGGGCTGGGTCAGCAGATTCAAGGCGGCGACGTAGATAGCCGCATCAGCCTGAGCGCGGAAGGTAGCGCTGAGGACCTGATTGGCCGCCAGGGCGATTTCCGTGCGTTGGGTGCTGGTCATGCCTAACGCGATAATCGTTAATAAGGTGATGACCCACAAAACCAGCAACAGGGCTATTCCTCGCTGGTGCGCCTGATTCTTGCTGAGTGATCCGATGGCTGATGGGAATGCTTCATGCCGGGTCTTCATCTTGGTATCACTGTCCCCATACCCGCCAAGGTAGAAGGTTCTTTCGCTCCCAATACAACGATGAGATCGGGCCAGACCCGTCCTGCTTTGGTCAGATGAATGCGTAGGGCTTGCGGTAGGGTGGCACGGCCCTGCCAGCTTGCCTGCCATTCTCCCTCGGCGCCTACCCCGACCGCCGGATCTTCCCCCGCGGGAAATCCGAAGTAGCTGATTTCAAATTCTTCAATCCCTTCCATTAGCATGCTGACGCCGAAGGCGCCAGCGGCGACATCTCGATCCTCATTCACCCGGGGCCAGTTACCACCCGTTCCCACGGGTTGCCAGGCGGGTATCTCATGGCTGCCGGCCAGTACATCGGGATTCAGCAACCAGCGCCTAAGAATCAGCGAAGCCCCCATACCGGTTTCCTCCAGCCCCAATTGCAGAAGGTAGAGGCCGGGGATCCCCACTTGCTCGGACAGGGGGGCGACAAATTCCAGATGCTGACCATCCCCCGCAAAAACGAGGTACTGCTCGGCATCCAGGATCAAGGTGATCGGATAGGCCTGATCAAGGATCCGTCGCAGAAAATCCCGCACCAGCCGCAATTCCGCATGGATTTCCGCCGCCGCTTCAACCCCCCCCCAGGAACGTAGCCCCAATCTGAGGCCGGAAAAAAGCAGAAGGCTGATCAGCGCCACCAGGACAAAGGCAATCAGCAATTCCACCAGGGTGAAACCGCCGGCCAATCGTGGGCGGCAAAGCCTATCCTTCAGGGACCGCATTTCCCAAGCGCAAGGTGACTAATGAAACATGCCGAGTTCCACGGGCGGTTTCCCACGCCACCTCGGAACTGATGAGATAGGCCGGCAGTGGCGCTTCCCCGAGGAGGTGCAGATCTGCCAAGGAGACTTCCGACACCTGTACCCGCCATTGGAGCCCATCTTCGGTTTCGCCTCCCCGGAAGCCGGATTCCAGGGGGATATCGATCCCTACCAGGTCCAATCCCGCCTCGGCCAGGGCGGTGGCCCGGCCATAGGTACCGCTGAGAGATGCGGCGTTGAGCGCCTGGGAGAAAATTTGCATCAGCACCCCCAGGCTCAGGGCAAGAATGGTGAAGGCTACGAGTACTTCCAACAGGGAAAATCCCTGCTCCACCAATTTATGTCCCGTACTTTCCGAGAAAGGGGCCAAACCGCTTGAGTGGCGTGTGGGGAAAGCCGGAATCCCGATCATGGGCCCTCCCAAGGGGCGATCTCAATGCGTCCGGTCAGCCACTGGGCGCCAACCTGCCAGCCCGATCCACTACGGCTCAGGATGATGCGACCGCCAGTGGAAGCGCCGTCGGGAAAGAAGCGGATGGCACCTCGCTGGTCATCCACCATTTCGGTTCCGGCAACTTCCAATTGCAATTCCAGCCCCTTGGGGAACGAAACCCGGCGAAATGGGCCATCGACCTGGTAACTCGAGTCCTCCAGGTCAACCGTCAGGGCGACATCACGTCCTCCACGGATCGCCTCTTCCCGTGCCAGGCGCAATCCCGCCGCAAGCCGTCGTACGGAAGACTTCAACTCCGTACCCGGGAGGGCAGCGGAAATAAGGGGAGGAACCATGGCGATGAGCAAGGTGGCCAAGCCGAGCACCACCAGCAATTCCAGCAAGGTAAAGCCACGGGAAGAACTCCGCTGGTGGTCAGCGCCCGCTTTAACCATTACGCCGTTTGACTGCCTAAGAAGCAAGCTCAGGGTGCGTTATTCCCACCCCAGCACATCCCGATTTTCACCTTCACCGCCCTCACGATTATCCGCTCCCAAAGTCCAAAGGTCGAAGCTGCCATGCTGACCGGGTGAAAGGTACTGATAATCGAACCCCCAGGGGTCCTTTGGCACCTGCGCCTTCTTGAGATAGGGACCGTTCCAGTTCGGGGCACCTCCAGTGTTTTCCACCAGGGCCTGGAGTCCGTCGTTAGTCGTGGGATAGCGACCCACCTCCAGACGATAGATATCCAAGGCCGCGGAGAGGTCCTCGATCTGGATTCGGGCGGTCTTGGTCTTCGAACTCCCCAGGGTCTTCATCACCTGTGGACCCACCAAACCTACGAGCAGGCCCAAGATGGCCAACACCACGAGGAGTTCGACCAGAGTGAAACCTCTTCGGTTACGGGCTTTCCTGCCCCTTGAAGCTATGTCTTGGGCAATCCTTGGTGCGTGGTAAGCATTCACTGTCATGGGGAAGCCTGTTAGTCAGAAAAAAAGGGTTAAGCTCGCTTGGTATTTTACCTCAGGCTTACGGGGAATCCGTTGTCACTGGGCAAGATCCGCATTGTTTACATGACCAATTCATTGGCGCCCAGGATCGGCACGATAATTGAGATGATGATCCCGGCGACGACTACGCCCAGGCTGATAATCAAAGCCGGTTCGAGCAGGGTCAGCAGACGCTTGACACTGGCCTGGGTCTCTTTGTCATAAATACTGGCCACCTTGGCGAGCATCGTCTCAAGAGCGCCAGATTCCTCACCCACACGGACCATCTGCAAGGCCATCTGAGGGAGGATCTCGCGCTGGGTAAAAGGCTGGGCCAGTCCTCGCCCATGCTTGAGTTCCTCCCCAGCCTCAGCCATCAGTCCAGCCAGCTTGCGGTTTCCGACTACCTCCTTGGCCAAATTCAGGGCGCTGAGCAGTGTCAGGCCGTTCTTCAGCAGAGTGGAGAGGGTATGGCAGAAACGCGCGGTCTCAAGCTTCCAGATCAGGTCGCCGAAGAGGGGCAACCCCAGAACACGGCTGTCGAAGCGATCTCGCACCTCTGGCCTGGCCAGGGCCTTTTCGATCATTACGGCGATGACGGCGATAAGGACCAGCAGGAGCCACCAGAAATTGCGGAAAAAGTCCCCCACCCCCATGACGATGCGGGTAGGCAATGGCAAGGCAGCGCCCATATCCTGGAAGAGGACGGCAAACTGGGGAACGACGAATACCAGCAGCAGGATCACGGACAGACCGGCGACCACCAGCAAGATCAGCGGATAAATCAGGGCGGAAATCACCGTTTCCCGCAGGTCGGCTGTCTTCTCCAGATATTCCGCCAGCCGCCCCAGAACGGCATCCAGGGCTCCGCTCGATTCCCCTGCCCGCACCATATTCACATAGAGGCGAGGGAATTGGCCTCCCTGTTGCTCCAGGGCGGCGGAAAAAGTGGCACCCCCCCGAACCCGGTTCTGCAGGTCTTCCAATACCCGCTTGATACGGTCCTCGTCTCCCAACTCGAGCAAAATCTGGAGGGAACGGTCCAGGGTCAGCCCTGCCTCCAGCAGGGTCGCAAGTTCCCGGGTAATAGCCCCGATCTCCTTAGTGGTCAGAAGCTGGCGGCGCCGGCTGGAAAAGATTTGGTCGCGCCAACCGCCAGCGCGGCGTGCTGAAATCGGGATCAGGCCCTCCTGTTGGAGTTGACGGATGACGGTCGCCTCATCCGGGGCCTCCATCTGCCCCTCGACCGCCTCACCATCCATGCGCACGGCCTTATAGTTAAAGCTGGGCATGGACCCTGGTCTCCAGATTGCGCATTCCCACGATCAAGGGGGCTGGGTGCCCGGCCTGTATTCCATCGACCGGGCAAGAAATCTGATCTGTCGTTGCGGCACCCATCTAATGCTCCTCCGCCACGCGCAGGACCTCTTCCAGGGTCGTGCGTCCGTCCAGGGATTTTCGCAGGCCATCCTGGTACATGGTTTCCATTCCCTCTTCGATGGCGATGCGCAGGATTTCGGTGGCGGTCGCATGGTCGAGCACCGCTCGGCGGATGGCATCGGACATGCGCAACACCTCGGTGATAACCAGGCGACCATGATAGCCAGTGCCATTGCAACGCTCGCATCCAGGCGCCCGATAGAGATGACCGGTTTCAACCGTTCCGCCGAGAGACCGACGAATCTTGGCAATGACCTCCGGCAATGGTTGGTATTCCTCACGGCAGTGAGGGCACAGCCGACGCACCAGGCGTTGGGCCAGAATGCCATTGATGGTGGATGTCAGTAAATAATCCTCGACGCCCATGTCAAGGAGGCGGGTAACACCACTAGCGGCATCGTTGGTATGGAGGGTGGAGAGTACCAAGTGACCCGTCAAGGCGGATTGGACGGCGATACTGGCCGTTTCCAGGTCACGCATCTCGCCGACCATGATGATATCCGGGTCCTGGCGGACGATGGACCTCAAGGCCCCGGCGAAGGTCATGCCGATAGCCGGCTTGACCTGGATCTGGTTGATACCGGGGATCTGGTACTCCACTGGATCCTCGACGGTGATAATCTTACGCTCCTGGGTGTTGAGGCGCCCCAGAACCGTGTAGAGGGTAGTGCTCTTGCCGCTGCCGGTGGGGCCGGTGACCAGCAAGATGCCATAGGGTATCTCCAGTATCTGATCGAGGCGCGCGCGAGGCCCCCCATCGAAACCCAAGGCATCGAGGTCGAAGCGCACGCTTTCCTTGTCCAACAGGCGCATGACCACGCTCTCACCGAACATGGTCGGTACGGTGGAGACACGAAGATCCAACTCCTTGCCTTGGACCCGCAAAGGGATGCGCCCATCCTGGGGCAGGCGACGTTCGGCGATATTGAGCTTGGCCATGATCTTGACGCGGGAGACGATAGCCGCGGTGGATCTTACCGGCCGGGATGGCACTTCGTGGAGCATACCATCGACCCGGTAGCGGACCTTCAGCTCATCGGCAAAGGGCTCGATATGGATATCCGAGGCCCGGGACTCCACCGCTTTCTGGATCAACTGATTGACCAGACGTATCACGGGCGCCTCGCTGGCCAGGTCCTTGAGATGCTCGATGTCATCCTCGGAGACCTCCCCTAGGTCAGCATCGAGTTTCCCGTCTTGGTCCAATGATTTGGGAGTGTGCAGTCGTTCCAGGGCCGCATCGATATCTGACGCCAAGGCCACGCGCTGCAACAATGGCTTGCCGGCGGCCAAGGCCACCACGTCGACGACGAAGCGGTCGGTAGGGTCGGCGAAGGCGACTTCCAGCCGCCCATCATCCTCTCGCAAAGGTAATACCCTGCTGTCCTTCAGAAAGCGAAGGCTCAGGGTTTCCTGACCGACGGGCTCCGCGGGGAAGTGGTCCGGCTCCACCACCTCCATCTGGAAAACCTCAGCCATGGCTTCGGCCATATCTCGTTCAGAGACCAGGCCGAGTCGGACCAGCATACGAATGAGGGGGTCAGTTCCCTCTTCCGCCAGTCGTTTGGCTCGATTAAGGTCAATCTGATTCAACCGGCCACTCGTCTGAAGGTGGGCGATGACGCGCTCGGCGGGCGTCAGCGGATGCAAAGCGGGTGTCGTAGCTGATTGGGTCGCGGTTGCCCGGTCGGATTCCGCCGTTGAATTGAGTGCGTCGCCTTGTTCCACCAGCGGAATTTCATGGCCAGACGCCGGCCTGGCAGGGGGCTCGGAGCGGACGTCCTTGAGGACATCAGGATAAAGGCCCCGGTTTTCCATGCCAGGGTATTGTTCCGAATGATCCTGGCTGGCCACAATCCCCAACTCTCCTAACGCGGGTCCCTGGGCTTCTTCGTCCAGGTTGTCACTCGAAACGACCGGCCTGCCCCTATCGCCTAGCGGTAGCCGGGGGGTGACCTTACGTATTTTCGCAAGAAAGGCAGTACCCAGCATCTGCGTAAATCTCTGGCCAACTTAAGACCTAGGGCACGGAAAGAAACCGATCATGGCCTGTGTCGCTCCCCTGGTGACTCGGCCAGCCGTTCGGCGAGCCCGATCCGGTAGCTCATCACAGCGTATATGGTGCCCCATGCCGCCAGCAGTAGCCATTGCTCGGGGGGTGGCATGTCAGGGGCAAGAACGGCGCAGGTGGCGCAGGCGGCCATCAGGAGCCAAGCCCGCCCCAACACACGCTGGCGACTCCAGCCCGCCAGAATCAAGCGTTGATAATGATGAGAGCGATGGGCTTCCCAGAGACATTCGCCTTGGCGGCCGCGGCGGACCAAGGTCAAAGTCGCGTCCAGGATAAAGGGGGAAAAGGCCAAGCCCGCAGCCCAGAGGGGAAAGAGTCCCCTTACGCTCCCGAGCAAAGAGAAGGCAATCGCCAGCAGGCCAAGACTGGTGGAACCCAAATCCCCCAGAAAAATCCGGGCTGGGGGAAAGTTGGCGATCAGGAAACCCGCCGCCGCGGACGCAACACACGCGCAGGCCAAGGCATAGGTCGGGTCCCCTGCCCGCCAGCCCAGGATGGCCAAGGCTCCGAAGCCGAAGACCGCCATACCCCCGGCGAGGCCATCCATACCATCCATAAAATTATACAAATTGATCATCCAGACCACCAGCAGCAGGGTCAGTGGCAATGCCAACACCGGACCCAAGGTGAGGGAAAGGCCTGGCAGATCCAGGTGGGACCATTCCAGCCCCCCCGCGATGAGCATGGCCCCGGCCATCAGATGCGCCACAAGCCGGTAGCGCGGCCTCACCTCGCCCCGGTCGTCCAGGGAAGAAGCGACCATCACCGGCGCCATGGCGGCAAAGATCCAGATCAAGGCATCATCCCCCGCAATGGCGACCTGATTGACCAGGGCGGCCGGCCGCATCCAGAGGGCCAGTGCTATAGCGGCCCCTATCCCGAGCAGCAGGGCCAGCCCACCCGTGCGCGGAATGGCCCCGCTATGCAAGGAGCGGGCATTAGGCTCGTCGATCATGGCGCCCAGCAGACCCGGGAAGCGCCCCAGGAACTGGCTCACCAGCGCCGTCACGGCGAAAGCGGCCAGCGGCGGAACCAGTAAGCTGGTAGCGATCAGAGCTCCCTCACCAGAGCCGTCTCGACCTCATCCCGTTTGTCCTTGCCCTCCAGGCACTCGATCAGTTGTAAGGCGAAATCCATGGCGGTCCCAGGTCCGCGGGAGGTGATGATCCGACCGTCAACCACGACTGGCGCGGTGAGCAGATCCAGTTCTGGGTAATCACCAATCGCCACGGCGCCAGGATAGGCGGTGACGGACCTGCCCTGAAGGAGACCGGCATTGGCCAGAACCTTGGGCGCGGCGCAAATAGCGGCGATGAAACGATCATCCGCATGATGGCGAGCCAGGAGCTGATGAATACGAGGATCGCCATCCAGGTTGGTCGAGCCAGGGAGACCGCCAGGGAGGACGATCATGTCAAAATCGTCTTCCATGACCTGATCCAATAAAGTATCCGGCAACAGTCGGGTGCCATGGCTGGCCTGAACGACACCTGGCTCCAAGCCGGCGGTGACAACCTCGGTACCGGCGCGGCGCAGCAAGTCGATCAGGGTAACGGCCTCGAGTTCCTCGAAGCCCTGGGCCAGAGGGATAAGCACGCGGGTCATGAATCGCTTCCTCACTACCTAGGGTTGCAGGGGTACGCCGGCCTCAGCCTGACCAGCGCGGGGGGCTGTGTAAAGTGTCAGTGCCCGGAGGACATTAAGGGCTTCGTAGAGCTGGTAGTCGGCTACCGCAAGGTGAGGAGCTTTAGCCGCTCCCACATCAGCGGACTCATCGGGATTCCGGTCATCCAATTCACCCCGGTCATCCTTGCCGTCTTCGGGAGAAGTTTCCCGCCTTGGGGACATGTCATCCCTCGGTTGTTCCGGTATCTCCTTCCCCTCTTCCTTATCCTCGCCATTGGTAAGATGACGGGCCAGATCGGCCTCTTTCACGCTCCCAAGTGCCGACTGTTCACTCAATTCCAGCCGGCCCCGTTCGAGGGGGATATCCGGCACGATACCCTCTGCCTGAATGGATCGGCCGGAGGGTGTAAAGTAAAGCGCGGTGGTGAGTTTGAGGGCACTGACATCGTCGATGGGAATGATCGTCTGGACCGACCCCTTGCCGAAGGTCTGAGTACCCATGATGATAGCCCGTCGATGATCCTGCAAGGCACCGGCGACGATTTCGGACGCGGAAGCGGAACCCCCATTCACCAGCACCACCAAGGGGGCTCCACCAAGGACATCGTCGGGGCCCGCCTTGAATTCCAGCGCAGAATCCGCTACCCGGCCCTTCGTGTAGACGATCAGCCCCTCCGTCAGAAAGGCATCGCTGATAGCGACGGCACTGTTCAGAACCCCGCCGGGATTGTTGCGCAGGTCCAGCACCATCCCCTTGAGGTTATCGCCATTCTCGCTCTTGAGCTTGGAAAGGGCACTGAGCAGGTCTTCGGTGGTACGGGACTGGAAGTTCGAGATTCGAATATAACCGAAGCCGGGAGCGAGCAGGCGGCTCTTCACGCTCTGGACATGAATGACGTCGCGCACCAGTTCGACCTTGAAGGGTTGGTCCGTTCCCGTACGGAGGATGCTTAACTCGATCGTGGTACCCACCTTGCCGCGCATGAGATGGACGGCATCCTCCAGGCTCATGCCCTTCACCGGCCGGTTGTCGATCCGCACGATCAGATCGCCGGGCTGAAGGCCAGCACGCTGAGCGGGGGTGTCATCAATGGGCGCGATGATCTTTATGAAGCCATCCTCCAGACCAACCTCGATTCCCAGACCGCCAAACTCCCCACTGGTCCCCACCTGGAGATCCCGATACTCTTCCCCGTCGAGATAGGCGGAATGGGGATCGAGCCAGGAGAGCATGCCCCGAATAGCCCCTTTCAGCAGCGCACGGTCTTCCACGACCTCCACGTAATCGCTCTTGATGCGGCCGAAAATCTCGGCAAAGGTATTGAGATCGTCCAGAGGCAGAGCATCCTTAGTGGCGTTAGTACCCCCCGCGACGGCTGACTCTGGCTCCATGCCATCTCCTTGACTTTCCATTTGGTCCTGGCCACCGTCGTCTTGTTTGTCCTTATCCCGTCCCTCGCCTGGCGACTGATCCCCAGACGGCTGGAGACTCCCAGGGGATGGCGCGGGATCGGAAACCGGAACGGTACCTTGCCCCGCATCGGGGGGCGCACCGGAAGTCATGGGTATCTCAACCGGTTCGGACGATGTCTGGTTCCCCTCGGCGAGGAGGGGCTGGAACTGGGTCTGCTGGGGAAGGGGTGCCGAGGGGAGTACCTGACCCTGGGACAGGAGTTGATGAGCCTGTACACCGGCGTCTTGGCCGTTTACCCAGAGCCCCCCCCAGGCGGAGTCCCAAACCGCCAGGGCAAATGCCAGACTGAACCCCAGTTGTTTCGCAAGCGACTGGTGAAGTGGAGGGCTGTCTGGCTGATGCTTCATGATTGGGTCTAGGTTAGGATGGCCGTGCTCGATGATTATATACCCGGAGCATTTCGGATTTGGTCGGGCCTGTCAGGATCGGCAGATCAACGGGGGAGCTCGACAGCGATTAAATCAGTGGCCACAGAGGCTGTGGTGTTCAGCTCTTATGATTCGTTCAGGCATCCTTGGCCGAAGTCAGAGGGCCGCACCATTGCTCAGGATCCTCAGGCTGACTTTCATGGCGTATCGCGAAATACAGGGCGGGTGTCTTCCGACCTCCACTCGAACCGCTAAGGGCGATCACCTCGCCCTTAGCCACCCACTCGCCGGCTTCCTTGAGTAATGTCTGGTTGTGACCGTAGAGGCTCATATAACCCCCGTCGTGGTCGACGATGATTAACTGACCAAAGCCGCGCAGCCAATCCGCATAAACCACCCGCCCATGATGTATGGCATGTACCTCGGAGCCCTCCGGGGCAGCGATAAGAACTCCATCCTGGACTTTCCCACCCTCGCTGAGCCTTTCCCCGAACCGGGTCACGATTTGCCCCCCCCTACTCAAGGGCCAGGAAAGTTGTCCACGTAGGCTTACAATGGGCTGAGTATCCAGACCAATCTCCGCCATGATCATAGCCTGACGCTCCAGCTGGTTCACCAAGGCGCGCAGGTTTTCCGTATCTTCCCGCAACACTTGGGCCTGTTCGGTACCCCCCAGGATCTCTTTTTCCAGTTCATTCAGCAGAACTGTGCGCTGAGCCTGGGTTTGGGCAAGGCGATCGCGCATTTCCCTTTGTTGCCCAGCGAGGATAGAAAGGCGTTGGGTCTCTTCCACGGTTTCTTGTCGTAGACGTTCGAAATTTTCCGCCCGAGCGGTAAAGTTAGCGAGCCGCCCCAGGCGGTAGCGGTTCAGGTAACCGTAATAGGACATCAGCCGGCCTAGACGGGCAACGTCCTGCTGGTCGAGGAGAATGCGCAGATGCTCATGATGACTCAAGGTGTGGGCTGAACGGATCAAGGCAGCCAGGGAATCACGCTCACGCTCCAAGGCGACGCGCTCCACCTCCAGATTCTTCTGAAGCCTGGCCTGGACCTGAACCTGTTCCTTGACCAGGGCATCGAGTTGACGGCTACCATTGGCCAGTTGGGCGATATCGCGCTCAAAGGCTTCCAGTTCTGCCACCAGAGCCTCACGACTCCGACGGCGCGCATCCAGACTACGCTCCAGGTCCCCCAATTCCGATTCCATCAGCGTCAGGGCCTGCCGCTGAGGCGCAAGCGGATCTTCATCGGTGGGGTTGGCATTCACCCACGCCGAAAGGACAAGTGGGAGGCTTGCAAGCAGAGCCACCGAGAAATACCTAG
>ERZ1645192.1946-NODE-1946-length-17116-cov-5.065998_pt1 | contig 17116 bp, 24 predicted proteins | sample MGYA00575354_ERZ1645192 | MGnify/ENA primary metagenome ERZ1645192 (study PRJEB40844, sample SAMN11349763) | freshwater sediment metagenome | isolation source: river sediment | host: Sediment | place: India: Faizupur Khadar , New Delhi | collected 2017-02-21 ... | reverse complement strand
ATATCACTTAACAGTTTCAACAGCAACCCAATAAGTCACTACTGGACTTGTAAACTTTACAGCCCTACCAACTGTAACATCATAATCTGCAACCATAAGTTGTTTGATATATTCTGCTCTAAGAATAGTTGAAAACTTACTATTAGTTTCACCAACAATATCATGGTATGTTGAACCTGACTTTTTACTATCAACTGCACGAATTGTGATATTTTCACCATCACCAACGATTGCAATCTCAGGAAGATTAAAGATAGCGATAGCTTTAATAATATCTGAGAGTGATTTGCTTTTCAGATGAAATTCATTAACATCAGAACCAAGATTAACATTCTTAGCAGGGGGTCTGACAATCAATTCAGGATTACAGAATTTATAATCGATAGAACGAGTATCATTTTCAGAAGTAATCTTTACCATAATATCATCATTAAAAATGAGGTTTGGCTTTTCAAACATTGACATTGCAGACAGGAAGTTTGGAAGTTCAGCGATAGCAAATGACTTATCAAATGTTTGATTGATATTAGCAGATGCCATGATAGTTTTAGTGGCTGAAATAGTTTTTAGAACATTTCCGCTTTCAATAAGAATTGAAGGATTGATGATAGAAAAATTCTTCAGAATATTAAGGGTATGTTGTTCAAGAATCATAATATAAGTTTCTCCTGTTATATAAATAAATTATTTTTTATACTTCCATCTTTTTTTACCACAATCATAAATACGAAGCCAACCGTTTAATCTGGCCAATTCACGTTCTGTTTTTCCAGTTTCACGGTCTTTTTTTGTTTTTTTCATTGATTGTTTGGTTCTATATTCATTCCCCCGGATATACATATAATCCGGTGGCAATTCATTGTCAAGATAAAATCCACATGTTTTATATATTTCTCCTGTAGACCATCTGTTATCAGACCATGTGATAATTTCATCATATTTAATTTTATTGATACTGTGTTTAATTAATTTAGATGTACCACCAACAATTTGAATATTTTGTTTAAAAGCTAATCTATTTAAACAAAATTGTTGTGAATTCCTATGATGAGTTGCATAAGAAACACCTCCAACTAATTCTTCTTCGAAAAATAATCCAAAACATTCATTAGACTTATTTGGAGCACCTTGTATATGTGAATCATTAAATAAATCATTACATACATCAATTTGTTTTACTATACATTCTCTTGCATATATTCTTCGATCAAATATACCTAGAGTTGATTTTATGAACTGTTGAATTTGTTCTTTTTTATTATTCCATTCATTTTCAAATATAGTAATTAATCGTATACCTTGTGTCTCACAACTTTTCATTTTATTGTAATGATATCTTTTATCTTTAAATAATTCACTGTGCCAATATACACCACAATATTCAAATGCTATTTTATATTTTTCAGAATAGCAATCAAGTTCATAAGGAAATATAACTTTTCGTGTACTCTCAAATTTATCACCAGTTATTTGTTCAAGAAATTCACGAAGTTCTATTTCACCAGATGAATGATTAATTGATAATGGATTATTTAATCGTTCAAGATTATTTTTAATAAAATGTTTTCTAACTGTTTCTGGACTTATACCAATTTCATTAGCAATTGTAGAACATGACATTCTTTGATTAACATGTAACTCTTGATAATTGGTTTCTATATTTTTTATAAAATCAAGATATTTATCTGATTGATTATATCTTTTTACCTTATCCAAGGGTTTTTTTATTTTATTTAATCTGATTACTAGATCATTATATTTTTTTTGTTGTATTTTCAAAGTTAAAATTTCTTTATCTTTATATTGCTTTTCAACACAGAAAAATCCTCTGTGTTGAAATTTTTGTCGGCCCTTTGCAACATCTCTCATACAACTTTCATTTAAAGAATGTGTTTTGCAAAATTGAGCAAGACTCAAAACATTATCATACCAACAATCGTTGTTGGAATCATATATTAGATAATGTTTTGAGTTCATTGTTGTCATATCACTTTTTATTTTTTAACTCATCAGGATTAGCGGTGGCAGAAGCACCAATTGATGCAAGATCAGCCAATGAACCACCGAAAATATACGTTCCGACATGTTGCATTTGCATCCACGGACAGAACCATGTCTTAAGTCCGATTTCCTGAACCTTTTGACAGAACCAATAATCTTCTGATAGATATCGTTCTGACTTAGGATCAATTTCTGCTTGAAAATATTGCATGATTTTACGAGAACCATCAAACTGAGCAGTTCTAACATGATCTGGTCGATACGCATATTGTGGGAATGCTTTCGCAAACTTTTCAAAAGTGTTCTTACGTGCCATCATGAAACCTGTTCCGATTTCAAGAACTTCAACAGGTTCCCCAAGAGGAATTGAACCAGCACCACCCTTGGGATTGAACACATAATCACCCACAAACTTTTCTAACACATTTGGGTCTTTATCTGCAATACCTTTATCGACAGCCATCTTGACTTTTTCCCAAGAAATACACTTCTTAGGATAAGGACCGCCGATAATATCATATGGAGAATCATCACGAGACAATGCCATCAAGGCAATAACATCATTTGGATTAAAACCAATATCTGAGTCAATAAACATTAAATGTGTCGCATCTGAACGCATAAATTCATCAACACAATAATTTCTTGCTCGTGTAATCAATGATTCATTAAACAAAAAATACATTTGCAATGGAATGCCATAATGCGTACAAAGTGCTGATAGATCAGCAATTGAACGAGCAAACATTCCCGCACACTGTCCCAATTATATTCATATAAGATCGCAACTCTTATATCGCCTTACGGCTGCTTTATATTACTATAAAGATTAGACTATATCATCACCCTTTTTCTTAAGGGGCTAGGCACTTCGAAAACCATTTGCTTGTTTTCTACTCCCGTAAGGGATAGTCGTTGAACCTTCTTTATCTCTAAAGCTTGGCTGCTGATAATCCAATTATTTGGACTTCCCAGCAATTCACCTAGTTAACATTACTAAATTACTTTAGTATGAGGCAGACTTACCATACATTGGGGTAGCGACAAATAATTTGTTTTTTCTTAATTCTTCAATAGGAACCTTAATTTCCATATTCTCTTCCTTTTTTCATCTTTATGAGATTTTCATTTGAAATAATTCTACCTTTTTTCCACTCTGGATATAAAGATATATAAATTTCAGGTTTCACTCTTTTATGTATACAACTATAGTGTTAAAATATAAAGTTTATAAAAAATATTATAGATTTTTATAATGATCGTTATAAAGACACATTACGATATAATGTAATGCTTTCATAAGATCGTCTTTATTGTTACCGTTCTTTTTTCCGTAACGCCACAAATATTTTAATGCAGTGTTTCTAAAAGTAGGTGTTGCATCACCTAGTGCAATCCAAGCATCAAAGCATTGGATATTATTATCATTATCAACAGTTTGATAATGTTGATTGTATGTGCGATCTAAATAATTTTTAAGATCAGCAACAATCTTATTTTCTTTATATTTATAGTTGATATTATCATCAACTTCAACACTTTTAAACTGACCAGATAATGCATATTCAAATATATTATCTGATTCTGGTATTGTTTCTAATTTTAATTTATTTCTATATTCATCATGACCATGTTGTGTAAAAAATTTTTCAACTTCCATAATATTCCTCAAAGTGTAATTAAAGCATTTCTAATTTGTTCCTCAGTGCATCTTTCTTTTCTAATCAAAATACTCTTGATATCAGGTGGTGTCCAACCTTCGGGTTTTTGTACTTTACCATCTACACGACGAAGAACTTTACCATCAATCAGTTTAGCCATATTTGAGCGATGAACTTCTTCAAATACCTTATCTAGTGGAATACCATATGACACAGCAGTTCCACATGCAATGTAAATAAGATCAGCCAAAGCATCAGCAATTTCTACAAGATCAGCATCTTCTTCAGCTTGTAGATATTCATTAAATTCTTCCTCAAGTAAATTAATTCGCAATTCTCTTTCATTTACATCTTCAGGAATTGCAGGATATTCACCAACACGTTGTTCAAACGCTTTATGAAAATCCTTTACATCTTCATACCAATTACTCATTATCTACCTCTATACATTGTATTCTTCCCTCAGAAAGAATGATTTTAGAAAATTGTTCTAGTTCTACCCAATTAGGATTTGTATTATTATTTTTATAATAATAAAGTTTTTCAATACCAGCTTGAACTATTGCTTTAGAACATTCTGGACATGATGCTGGGTTCATCATAGTTGGATATACATATATAACACAATTTCTAGTAGACATGTTTGAATTTAATATAGCATTTAATTCAGCATGACATGTTAACTTTAACTTCATATCACGATCATTATAACGTGCTTTATTATCAATAACACCTCTGGGAAATCCATTATAACCCATACCAACTACATTATTGGTCCTTGGATCAACAATAATAGCACCAACTTTAGTTGTATCTTTAGACCAACTAGATACATGTTTAGCTAATTCTAGAAATCTTTTATTCCATTTATCCATATTAAAGCCATTCTGGTTGATCACGTTTAGTCCACTTGTGTAGTGAAATTTTACCCAACCTATAATAATTACGATAATTGATTACAGGATTATCAGAGATGATATATTTATCATCCATACAGGACGGCATAGACGTCCATTCATAATTTTTTAGATTATGTGGTGGTGATTGTAGCATATAACTAATATCACCAGAACACTTATGTTTCTTACCATAACGATAAGTATATTCATCCATCAATGCAAAAAAATGATCGACCAACCAGTTGTAATTTTCAACTGATTGACGAACCCAAACGGCAGATGGATGATTGATATGTGTGGCTTGATAAATAACAGAATCACGTTCATCATCAAGCGTCCACTGTTTGACATTGCGATAACGTGCTGGTAGAGAACCTTCAACATAACGCTTGACAGTCTTTTCAGTTCCATCAAGCACACGATGTGCAGTTGAAAGAAGTTGACAACTTTCTAAAATCATTTTAATTACATGCTTATCCACAAGACATTGAGCAGCATTTTCTGCATTATCATCTACATAAAAAATATTAATTTTAACCTCCATTAAGATAAATAATATTACTACAAACAACACGAAAAGAATATTATCTTTTATTTCCAGAATTAAGTCAAATTACATTGAAAAGATATCTTACAGGTTTATAATTGTATAAAGATTTTATTATATAATCTCCAATTTATCCTTATTGACTTTAAGTTTTACTGGAATAGCTTCATCTATACGTTTACCGCCATATATCGTATAATCTCTACCACCATCGATATATACACCATTATGTTCACGGAAATCATGACGATAACGAGAATATATTACCTCATCATCAATCATAAGTCCATCAATTAATGTTTCTGTAGCAGAAATTCCGTCACAAATCATAGGAATTGGATTTATTTTCCATTTACTAATTGGTCCAGTATAAAGATATATACCAAAATAATTTGATCCTTGTGGATGAGGAATATCTGTGTAAAATATTGCAAATGATTTATTTACCCAAATATTATTACTATTTTTAATAGGTGATTCAAACACATATTTTCCATTATAATATTTTTCAATTTTTTTAATTTGTTTTTTGTTAAGAAAAGAACATTCATTATGAATTATTGTCATATTTCGAAACTCCCATCATCTATGATGAATGAAAATCTGATGAATAATAGTCTAATCGCAAAATAATACGTATTAGGATCAACATCAGATGGTCCTTCATACATATAATCAATTCCCCATATAAATGGGTTAATATTAATAGAGATATTAATATTTGAATATCTAATATAATTCAAAATCTTTGTCATGTCAAGTCCTTATGTACAAAAAGTCCATTAATTGGATCACCAAATGTTTTTATTTTAATGTATGATAATGTTGTCATAAAATCACAAATTTCTTCAATTTTATCTGTTAATTCTAACACAACAGTTGGTTTATATTTTTTAATTGTTTTTTTAGCTCCTAAAATAGCATTATATTCATAACCCTCCAAATCCAAATGTATTAATGAAACATCTGGTATATTCATAGAATCTATAGTAATAGCATAAACATCCATTCCTTTATTACTAATACGATTCATACCATAATTATCATGATTGACAATTTCAAGTTTTAAAAATTTGTTTTTGTTACTTAATGCTAGACGAAATGGATGTATATTATTATAATTACAATTGTTTGTTAAACAATAAAAATTATTTACATCAGGTTCAAATGTAAAAACGTTGGTAAACAATCTACTATATAATAATGGATACAAACCAAAATTACCACCGGCTTGAATTATAGTTTTTTTATTTGGAGTATTATCATATATTAACTGTGAATACTCATTCCAATCTTTAGCAATTATATTAATTGTTTGTTTATCATTATTAATGACTGTTAATTCAAATAAGTGATTGTCTAACTTTAACGGTATTTTAATACAATTATTATTCATTATAATGTTCGTCTCCATTTATCTAGTGCTTTATCACGATGAACTCGATTTGCCTTATTATAAAATACAATACCGTTCAAGTGATCCATTATGTTTCCTATAAATATATATTTATAGGAAAGAATGTATAACTATGTTTAACACATCAAAATATACTACTATATATTTTAGTATAATTTCACGAGCTAAAAATCAAAATAGAAAAAAATCAAAAAACGTTTATTATGAAAAACATCACATTATACCAAAATCTTTATCTGGGGATAATAACAAAAATAATTTAGTTTTATTAACTGCAAAAGAACATTTTATATGTCATTTGTTATTACCAAAAATGTGTGATAATATACAACATATTCATAAAATGAATTGTGCATTAAATTTTATGTTGCGTTCTAACACATCACAAAAAAGATATACTTCTAAAATATATGAAAAAATTAAAATACAACATTCTTTATCAATTAGTTATTTGTTAAAAGGAAAATCTAAACCAATAGGATTTGGTGAAAAAATTAGCAATTCATTAAAAGGTATTAAATTTACTGATGAAAGAAAAATGAATATTAAAAATAATCATCATGATGTTTCTGGTGAAAATAATCCTATGTTTGGCAAACATCATACAGATAAAACAAAAAATAAAATAAGTCAAGCTAATAAAGGAAAAACATCTGGTGATAAAAATTATATGTTTGGAAAAACACACAGTGACGAAGTTAAAAAGAAAATTTCAGAACATAGTAAACAAAAATGGACACCAGAAATGAAAGCTAAAATGATTGAAACTAGAAAAATTAATAAAATGATGAAATTGAATAATCATATCCCAATTTATTAGCTTTTTTACATGCTCTTTCCAGAGTCAATCTAGAACAAAAATCTTTAAATGTTTTTCCATCAATATGCATTATTTCATGCTGAAATGTGCGAGCAGTCATGCCAATGAATTGTTTTGTTAAAGTTTCTCCATTTGGAGTTTGAAAACGAACACGAATGTTTTCTGGACGTTTGATCTTTACCAATAGACCGGGATAGGATAAACACCCTTCTTCCAAAACAATTTCGTTTGATGAAGATGAAACAATTCTTGGATTAAAACAAACAAAATTTTCTGGATGTGAACGCATCGCAAATATACGGTATGGAAGTCCAATCTGATTGGCAGCTAAACCAATACCATTACTATCGTACATGAATTTAACAAATTCTTTTGAAAATTCAATTGGATCGAACGGAGGATTATAGAAATCAAAATCCTCACAAACAGTTTTTAAAATTGGATCATTACTAGAAACTAATTTCATTATTACACCTTTACACGTTTAATAATATACGGTTTATCTGCTTTTTTCATAATATCAATCATATTTTTAGTTCCTTTTGATTGACCATCCCAAAATATAATAGCAGCATCAGCATATTTACCCATCAGTTGATTACGTTTGGGACCAGCGGATTTACCATGATGTTTCCAATCAGCTAAAAAATAACTGATTGGGATTTTATTTTCTAATGCCCATATCTCACCAAAATAATCTGTTCCTCTAGCACCACCACAAATTACTTCTGTAACATCATACCCAGAGTTCTCAATTGTTTCCTTAATAAGATCATAATCTGTAAATTCACGAGTGCCAGCAATAATAACTTTCATGTTTCAATCCTCGAAAAATTTTGATATTTATGAAAACGAATAACGTTATTAAATTTATCAATAATAGTATCATTCTTGTGTGAGATAATAAATGAATTTGTGTCTTTTGTCAAATTGTCGATTATCTTAAGGAATTCATCTGTACCATTAATATCTAATGATGAATCCATTACCTCATCCATAATCAATATATTAGTATGAATAGAATTCCTCATTTTAGCAACACTTCTCCACGCAAAAAGAATAGCCAAATTAATTCTAAACTTCTCACCTTCTGAAAATGACCCATAACTAAACACATCACGATAACGTGATTTGATTGTCTCATTGAAATTTTCATTCAATTCAAATTGACACATAAATTCCATAGAAGAAAGATATTTATTAATCAATTTGTTAATAATCGGAATATACTGTTTAATGATTTTAGCTTTAATACCACTATCCTTCAATAATGTAGCAGCACAGGCATATAAATTCTTTTGGTTCTGAAGTTCATTATATTGTTCAGTATACTTATTAATATCATTTTCGTATTCAATAATTTTAGATGCACCATCTTCATCATCGACATTTTTTTGATTATTAATATCAGTAAGTAATTGTTCTTTATATTCATTAAATGAAATGATGCGTGATTTGATCTTATGAATTTCCATTTTCACATCATTGATATGATCAATGATTTTAAATATATCATCTAATTTCTTTTTAGATTTTTCATATTTTGATATGAGAGTAGAAAGATTATCATTGATATGATCAATTTCTGATGTTTTTTCTTTTACACTTTCACATTTAAATTTTTCATCAATAGTTTGTTTACATGTTGGACAATTATCATGTTCATTGAAGAATTCAATATCATTAGCAAGAACACTTATCTTAGCTTCTATTTGATGTTTCAACTTATCCATTTCTGATATAGATATTTTTAATTTATCCAGACCAGAAATTTTCTTTTCTAATATTACAACATTTTCATTTAGTTCATTTAAGTTGATTTTAAGATCATCAATACGTTTATCTGCTTCAACAATTCTTTCTTTCTTTTCTTCAATAATCTTTTCATTATTATTCTGAAGATATATGATATGTTCTTTAATAATATTGATACGATCATTTGTAAGAGTTATATTATTAGTACATTCTTTTATATTATTATTATTTTCTGTAATTTTATCTTTAAGTAGAGAATTCATAGTTGTGAATATTTGAAGATCGAGTAAATCTTCAATCACTTCACGACGCTGTAATGCGGGTAATTCCATAAAGGGAGTATATGATGCAGAACCTAATACTACTACTTGACAGAAAGATTTATAATTAAATTTTAGAATTTGTTTTTCTAGAATTTCCTGATAATCTTTTGATTCGGCAGATTGATTAAGGAGTTTATCGTTTTTATAAACTTCAAATACATTAGGTTTAATACCACGAATAATTTTATAATTAGTTTTACCAATTGAAAACTCTAATTCAACCACCAAATTTTTCTTGGTAATTGAATTGATCAATTGTGGTTTATTGATATTTCTAAATGGTTTACCAAACAAGGCAAATGTAATGACGTCCAGTAAAGTTGATTTACCAGCGCCATTTTCACCGATGATAAGTGTTGTAGAAGTTTTATTAAGCTCTATTTCTGTAAATATATTACCAGTGCTTAATAAATTCTTCCATTTTATTTTTTTGAAAATAATCATTTTATAGATAATGCCTCATTATATAAATTGATGAATATATTATTCAATGTATTTTTATTAATACTATCATTAGATAGTTTATCAACAACATTTTTAAATACTGTTAAAGTATCTTCAGCTTCATTGATAATTTCTTCATCTTCTTGAATATCCAAATTTAGATGATCTTCTACAATTTGTAAATCTGCAACACCAGAATGTTCAAGTTTTTCAATAAACATGTCAAACCAATATGGGTTAGTTTTATTTTTAATAATAACTTTAACCATGATATCTTTATACATGTTATAATTAAAATCTATAACAATTTCTTCAATTGTTTTATTTTCATCGTCATAAAATATTTTAGCAAACATGGAATAAGGATTTCTAATGAAATTCAATTCTCTTGTCTCTGTATCAAATACAGAGAAGCCACGAGGATCATCATAATCTGCCCATGTAAATTCACCGTGACTTCCTAGATAGAAAACAGTACCATCAGTTGAACGATGGTGAAAATGACCAGACATAACCATATCGAATTTACTGAATATATTTCTATCATCACCATGTTCTGATGGTAATCCTTTATACATTTCAAATCCTTGAATTTCAAGGTGTCCCATTACAATTTGAGATGTTGTTTCTTTTATTTTACTCATAATTTGATTTCTATTGGCATCACAAATCCAAGGCACCATGAGAATAGAAGTATTATCAAATACAACTTCTTCCGCATATTGATCATAAATTTTAAACGGATACCTATCTTCTATCAATTCTCTAAGAGCATTAATTTCATTGGTATTTTTAAAAAAACAATCATGATTACCAGCTAATAGATGAACATCTAGATTTCTTTTTTTAAGAGGTTCCAAAAAATCTTTTCTTAATCTATTAGCTGTATAAAAATTGATATACTTTCTACGATCAACAAGATCACCCACCTGAATAACAGTTTTGATACCTACTGTATCAATATATGGTAATAAAATATCATCAATAAATTTTTTATTATAATCTAAAAATGCTGAAGAATCACCTCGTACACCGAAATGCATATCACCAATAATCACAATTTTCATGATGTTATTTTCTTGTTGGTTTGAATGAATTTGTCTGTTGATTATACTTTACTAAAACAGTCGAACAGTAATCTCTAATAGCTTCTAGACGCAAAACATAGTTCATTTTTTCGTTTTCATGTGCTATAGGAGATGATAATTTATCTACGATATCCACCACAGATGGTGGAATTAGATGTTGATTTTTCATTTTATCAATCCTTCAATAATCTTTCAAGTCCTATTTCTTCTGACCTTTTTGATTTCAATAAGTTCTTTTTTTCTTCAAACGATTTAATAATATCACTAGAATATTCATTAACAATTTGTGTTGATGAATGTCTATCATGAAATGCAGAATCTAAATCTTCTAACGAAAACAAATTTTCAAAGTTTTTATGTTTAATATAAGTTTCTTTTTTTTCTTTAGCAATTCTTCTTAAAAAAGCATTAAATGCAATTTGTGTAAAATATGAAAATGGATTAGTAGACTTATCCACATCAAAATTATTAATTGCAATAATGCAATTTTCTATACCATCCCCAATCATTTCTTCTTTATAGGTGTAATTAATAAAATTTGGTTTGTATGATAATCGTGTACAAATCAAATATATACATTCACCTATGTATTCTGGAATACGAGGATTTTCTTTATTATACATTTTTGCATAATTAACTTTTTCTTTATATTTTACCATTTCTGAATATAAAGTTTTATTATTAATATAGTGTTTACTCATTTTATACCATTAATTAACTGTGTTGCTTGATGCTGGTTTATTAAATATAATTACTTTATTAAGTAAATCATCTACTCCCTTTCTATTATCTTTTTTTTCTGATGATTTGTCAAGTGTTTCGAGTATAATATCTAATTGCGATACAGCTAACATTACATTTTTTTTAGTATTAACATCTTGATATTTACGAGTATATATAAGAGATTTTTCATAATATTCAACAACAGTTTCATCTAATGGAACTATTGCTACAATACTATTTTCTTTCACATAAACTTTATTATCAAGAGAAAATGGAATATAATTAACCAACATCATACCCATTGCACCAGATGATAATTCTCTAAATTCTATTAACAATGGGTCTTCAATCAAGAAAGTACCATTACCATTATAGCCTTTTGATTTACCAATAATTTCATCACCATTAACTAATTTAATTAAATCAACCATTTTTTAATCCTCTAATGATATATTGTATATTTTATAATTAAATTTTTCTTCATTATATATTTTTATTCTTTCAACAAAATGTTGAAGGGTATGATTTTTCTTTGATTTCCAAGAAAAATCGTCTGATAAATCATATAATGTAGCTTCTGTTTTACCTTCTGTAGTTCTTAATACACGCCCTATAGATTGTAAAGTTCTTACTCTAGATTTACTTGGAGTAGAAAAAATAATATTGTGTAAATTACGAATATTAACCCCAGTGCTGAAACGTACCGTATGAAGCTACAATAATAGCACCATACGACTCCTTTCTAATTTTTGTTGGTTTCATTTTTTTCTCCCTAAATTTTTATTAGCTCTACCCCTAACCCATCCTTCACCGGGTCATTCTTTACTTTTTATAGTGGTGGCACCGTTATTCCACCAAACAATACCAATCCTATTTTGTATAGTTTTATTTCTATATTCTAAATCTCGCCATTTATTTTATTTGTTATTTTATAAATAGTAAAATACATTGTTAACCCCAGTGAAATAAATTCACTGATTATTCATAATCCAATCATCTGAAATATCATCATTTTCTGAAATATTTTTAGCTTTTTTTGTTTTACCATTTGACAATAATATGTCATCATCCTCTTTACATATTATTTTTATATCACCAAATTCTAACACAATTCTTTCATCTTTATGTTGCTCAACAATCTTACGTATAGATTCACGATCTTCTCCCTTTACTGATCCTGATACAAAAAATACTTTGCGATCTTTAGCTTCTTTTTTAATCATATCATAAAGGACAACACCATGTTTATCTACATATTGAAATAATAATAACGTATTTCCTTGTAAATTTATAGTTAAATTTTTAATAAAATTATTTCTAATTGAACATCTTGAAATGAAATCCATTTCATCTTGATAATTACTTTTAACTACTAATTTTCTAGTAGTATCTGAATAACCTAATACAAGTGCTTTAATTTCAAGTTTTGATAGATATTTTTGTTTAATAAGTTCATCTGTTGATGTGACATTATTAACTGGTCCGAATAATCCTTCTAATACTAATTTATGTGTTAATGTTCCATCTAAAGTACCTGTAAATCCAAATCGGTACTTGCAATCTGATAGTTTTTCCATTATGGTAGTTAATGATTTAGCCTTGAAAAGATGAGCTTCATCACCAATGATTAAATCAAAAGATTCAAAATATGATTTGGGTAATCTAAAAATAGATTGCCAAGTTGAAATTACAATTTGTTTATTCGTTTCTTTATCTTGTCCAGAATATATTCTATGTATGAACTGATCGGAAGCAAAACCATAATCAGCAAAATCAGAGGCAAGTTGAGAAACCAGAGAAATAGTCGGAACAATAATAAGAGTGCGTACATTATAATACCTCACTAATAGATAGATTATAAAAGATTTACCAGATGCAGTGGGTGATAATAATAGTTTACGCCCTGCTTTTACAGATGTGAAAAATGCTTCAGTTTGATAATCTCTGGGTGAAAAAGATAAATTCAACTTTTTTAAAAATTTATGATATTCTTCTTCTGGAAGATCGTGACCAATTGGTTGAATTTTATTTTCAAATTCATATTCACGTTCTTCACAGAATTTTTTTACATAATCTGATAAGCCAGCATATAATAGCTTATTGAATGTGTTGAACAATCGTATTTTTCCATCCCAGAGCTTATTTTTATAAGCTGGCATGAATTTATAACCGGGTACATAAAATGTAAAATAATCAGATAATTCTTGTGTTATACCTGATTCGCATATTACTTTTATATATGTTTCATTATGATGTTCAACTATTATTTTCATTAACTACCGTTTGTGAATTTATACCAATCTATTGCATTTTTAATAGCAAATCCTCTATTATTTAGGTTCTTAATAATTGATTCTAATAGATCAATTTTTTCTTTCTGATAACCAATACGTAAAGATAATTCGATGATATGTTCATCTGCTTCCAAATACATTGGAATATTGGTTTTTAGCAGAACTACACCTTTAGGTGGTAATTTCCATCCTTTTTCCATTGTTTCTTTAGATGGTCCATCTGAATAAAATTCATACTTTTCTTTCTTCAAAATCTTCATATCTGCTTCAAATTTCAACAGATGTAATTTTTCTGTATGATATATCTTTAGATATTTATGATGTAGCTTTGAAGTGTTAATGCTTTCCTGAGATAACTCAGTTGGATCAATCTCACTATCAATCGACCACATATCATAAATTTCATCAATATTCATATTAAATCTCCTATACTAATATATTATTTTTTCCTGATAAGAATCATTATACACACTCAAAAAAACCTGTCAAGTGATTTTTTCGATTTCGTAGTAAGTATATCGAAATTCTGCACTTGCAGTAAGATAGTCAACTGTGGTATCAGTAGTCTCAAATTGAAGACCAGATAATGCAACAGGAAAAGCATCAACATACACAATTTCATAATTAGGATTTTTATTAGAATTTAAAACTATAACTGAAATATCAGAACGAAGACCATTGCCTTCTAGAATATTACCATCGTTCAATGTTTTATATTGACCAAAATTCTTAGGAAAACCTAATCCTTTGATCCAATTGTGGATTTCCAAGTAATTTTGTAAATCTTCATCTACTTTAAATGACAATCTAAGTTCACCATAATCAATGTGTTCACCAGAATATGGTATCTTAACAAAAGGATTGGGATGATTAGTATTTTGAATAGAAATTTCCGGTATATTAACTCTTTGTATGAAAAAGTTAATATGTGGTGCTCTTTTAATTTGAAAACGAAAATTTAGAGGACTAAGAAAATTCTTGTTATCGGGAGTGTTTTCGATTATACTCATTTAGAATACCTTATAATTGCGTATTGAACTTCTGCGATAGCTTCATTGAGTTCTAAATTAAACCATTCACCATGTGTCCGTCTAAGTTTATTTTCCTTATGAATACATTTTTCTATATTACGAACTTCGTCATCATTTATCTCTTCAAGATGAAGAATTTTTAATTCTTGAGGAAAACCAGTTTGTAATGATTTCAATCGTTTTTCTGGTGTTTTAGAAAATCCAATCTTATAAGGTTTACTTTCAGAACCTATAATATATATCCACGATTTATTCATGTAAATTCCTTTGTAAAAGATTTTACATATATTTATATAAAAAAAGGGGAACCGAAGTTCCCCTTAGTTGTGACCAATTATATTGGTTCTTATCATATATTTATAACATTTACACTTTTAATATTATATTTATTAATAGATGTATTATTCTGAGATGCCTTATATAATGATACATAAGGAATATTATTTTCTTTACTATATTTCTTCAAACCATTAATAATAATTTCTTCATCATTAGTAAATATTATTTTATATTGTTTATAATTATTATTTCTCATCAATTCAATAGTTTTATCTGATTTCTTCACATTTTTTAATTTATTACTAATTTTAATCTTTTGTTCTTCGCTCATTGGACCTTTAGATGTTCTAATACCATCAGTCCATTGTTGTTTAATTCTTTTAGAGTTTTCTAATTTCCATTCTTCCGTATGTTTTCTGCCAATATTTAATGTACGTATTCTTTCTTTTTGTTCTTGTGACATACCACCTCGTTTAGCAAATGCTGCTTTCTTGGCAGCAGAAATATTAGCAGCCTTTTCAGGAGAACAGGGACCAGTTGATTTGCCTTTTTTTGATTTTGAAATTTTTTCACCAATTGTTAGACTAACATCAATATCAGACCACCAATGATTTTGTGTGCCCAATTTTATATTATAATATCTAACATTTTGTCTTTCTTCATTTGTGGTATTTTTAGGTGTAGTTTTTTCAGGATCAATCATGCTTAACCAACGCTCTTCTTCTAATAGAAGGTCTTTTCTAGTAGTAAAAATTCTTTTAACTGTTCTTCTTTTAAAATCTTCTTTTCTGCGATTATATGATTGTCTCATCATTCGAGATGAACAAATATAACCATCATCTTCTGTTCCCCAATGTGAACCAACATAATATTTTTTATATTTACGATCAAACCAAACATATACAAAACCATATTTTTCCATAATTTTCTCCAATAAAAAAACCGGGGAAATATTTCCCCGGTAATTATTTATCAACCAATTATGGTAAAAATGTGATACCTTACATTAAATTGTTGACAATTACTTTTCTGTAATATACGTTAGTATTAGTTGTAAGAGCACCATTACCAACATTAAGACCCTGAGCGAATGGGTTTGCAACCATTCCGTAACGAGTCTTGAAGCCGATCTTAGGCTGGAATGTATTCTGGTCAACTGCACGAACCATCTGTAGAGGAACGTATGGGCAGTAGAATAGACCAGCATCGAATGCTGATGAACCCTTATAACCAACAGTTAGATAGTTACCACCGATAGCATAAGGATCGATATAAACCTTAAGACGACCGTTAAGAACACCAGCAAAAGTATTGCCAGTATCATCTACCTGTAGATTATTTGAGTTAAGAGCAGGGGCGTAGTCAAGAACACCAGCCATCTGTAGAGCAGAAGCAACGTCTGAAGAACAGATAACGATGTTACCTTTACCACGACGAGTTTCCTTAGCGATCTTGTTAGCTTCTCTTTCAAGCTGGAACATAAGACCCTTGAACTTTTCAACTGACCAACGACCGTTTGAGTCAGTGTCAAGATCGAAGATACCAGTAGCAGTAGTACCTTCAGTAGCACCAACCTTAGCAGTGATATTGATAGTACGAACTACTTCACGGTTAATTTCAGCAAGAATTTCGGCTGAAAGGATGTTTGAAAGTTCAGTTTCGGCATCAAGACCATGAATTGCCTTCAAGTCCTGTGCAAGTTCCATTGAGTATTCTGCCTTCAAAGCACGAGTCTTTGCAGTTACAGAAACCTTTTCAATGCTGAAAGCCATTTCTGGGAATACTAGTGAATCGTTTGATCCAAGAGCTTCGGCAGAAGCAGGAAGAAGACATG
>ERZ1645192.1945-NODE-1945-length-17120-cov-19.329446_pt1 | contig 17120 bp, 13 predicted proteins | sample MGYA00575354_ERZ1645192 | MGnify/ENA primary metagenome ERZ1645192 (study PRJEB40844, sample SAMN11349763) | freshwater sediment metagenome | isolation source: river sediment | host: Sediment | place: India: Faizupur Khadar , New Delhi | collected 2017-02-21 ... | reverse complement strand
CGAATGATCCCGGAATGAAAAATGGCGATATCAGAGGTGCCGCCGCCAATATCGACCAGCACTACTCCTGCTTCTTTCTCCTCTTCACTCAGAACCGCAACCGAAGAGGCAATCGGCTCTAAAATGAGTTCAACTACCTCCAATCCGGCCTTTCTGACACATTTATAAATGTTCTTTGCAGCAGCAGTTTGCCCGATAATGATGTGAAAGTTTGCTTCCAACGAACTGCCAATCATTCCCTTAGGGGTCATGATCCCATGCTCGCCATCAATGCTGAACTCCTGAGGGATCACGTCCAGGATCTCTTCTCCGGGGCTCATGTTCAGGTTGTACATGCTGTTGCAAAGCTTGTCAATGTCTTCCTGGCTGATCTCCACCTCACTGTTTTCGCGGATGATGTTACCCCGGTGCTGTAAACTCTTGATGTGTAAGCCGGCAATCCCGACATTTACAAACTTGATGTCAACTCCCGATTTGGCAGCAGCTTCCGCCACCGCATCCTTGATCGACTGAACGGTATTGTCGATGTTGGCTACCATACCGCGTTTTACACCGATCGACGGGACTTTTCCGTACCCCAGGATCTCAATTTTCCCATGCTCGTTCTTCCGGCCTACGATGACCGCGATTTTCGTTGTCCCTATGTCAAGACCGACAATAATTGCTGAGTTTTTCATACATCCATCATATTTTTGAACAAACTACCTGATTTCTGAATTTGATATTGATCGTGTTGTATTTGTTCCAGCCTATTTGATTCAGCCCGGAACGGTAAAATGCCTGTAACTTCCTGAATTTTTCCTCCAGATCCGTCCCTTTTCCCAATAAGATCACATGGTCGCCGATCCGGGGAATTAACTCGAATTCCTGTTTTTCGGTAACATACACCTGGTCGATCTGCAATTTGAAGAAAGGATCGTGAGTGATAAACATCGCCAACCTGTAAAGATTGGTCATCAGCGAATCATAATAGATGGAGTCGGGGAGGGCCAGTATATTGACCTGGTAGCCGGGATTCTTACGGTAAGAGGCATCGATCGCCCCGGTGGCGACCAGAACCCTTGCCGCGTAACCGAGATTGGTCGGGAGTAAAGCCCCTTCCTCATCCAGGTAAAAGCTTTCATAGTTGCGATTGATGATTCGCAGCACCGGTTTCCGCTGATTGACCTCGACGAAAATATTGCCGTCGTTGTATTCATACACCGAAGCCCGCGCCACGCAGGGTTGTTTCGTGATCGCCCGCTCAATTCTCCCTGTGTTGATATACCCCATCGGCTTTCCTTTGAGTGAGCCTCCGTTTCTGGTGATGATGGAGTCGATATCGTTTTTAGTGACCAATGGATCTGCTGCACCATAGTGAATGGAGATGTTCACCGCTGTACAAATCTGGTTGTAGTGAACACGGTCGGCATAACCCACCACGAAAACCGTTCCGGCCGCCAACAGGATCAATAAACAGATCTTCAGTATTTTAAGAAACTTCTTCATTGCATCTCCGGTTTTCCCAACAACGTTTCGATGGGGTTGACCAGTTTGTCAATATCGCCTGCTCCCAGCGTCAGCAACACTTCAGGCCTTTGTTCCGACAGCCGGGAGAGCACTTCCTGTTTACCCAGGATCATTTTCTTGTTAATGCGGATCCGCTCCAGCAACATGGCCGCATTCACCCCCGGGATCGGTTCTTCCCGCGCCGGGTAGATCTCCAGCAGCCAAAGTTCATCTAACAATTCAAGGCTTCGTGCAAAATCGTCGGCGAAGTCGCGGGTCCGGGTAAAAAGATGGGGTTGAAAGATCCCCGTGATTTTTTTACCGGGATATAAATTTCTTACTGCAGTAATGCAGGCGGTCAATTCGACCGGGTGATGGGCATAATCGTCAATATAGACCAACCCTTCACTGCGTATCCTGAAATCAAACCGCCGCTGAACACCCTGGTAGGAAGCCAGCGATTCACGCAATACCTTATCGGGTATTCCCAGCAGGTAGCCGGCAGCCATGGCAGCCACCGCGTTTTCAAGGTTGAAGAGTCCAGGAATCCCGGGTTTCAGCTCTTTGATCAAGCGGTCAGGGGTGACAAGGTCGAAGTGGTAAAGATCCTTTTCAAGCCGGATATTGACCGCCTTAAAGTCGGTAGGTCGATCCACTGAATAGGAGTGAACTGCATAGTTGTTTTGAACTACCGGATGGATGGCAACTCCTTGTTTCAGAATGAGGTGCCCGCCTTTCTGTATCCTTGACGTAAAGGCTTCAAAACTCCGAATCAGGTCCTCCGGATGGCCATAAATGTCCAGATGATCGGGATCTGCGGCGGTGATGATGGCAACAGAAGGTGTAAGGCGGAGGAAAGAACGGTCATATTCGTCTGCCTCCACCACGTTCAGCGCCTGACCGGATTGACTTTCTTCCAATGACAGATGGGGAGGGAAAAACAGGAAATTCCCGCCATGGTTTTTGGAGATGCCTCCAAGAAAACCCATAAAAGGTTGATTGGCAGTCTGTAATATATGAGCGATAAGGGTAGAGACGGTGGTTTTACCATGGGTACCTGCCACTGCAATGGTTTTCCCGGATGCCGTAATCTCTCCCAACACTTCCGCCCGTTTTTTCATGGGCACTACGGTTTCACGGTAGTACTTCATTTCGGCATGATCAGAAGGTACAGCCGGGGTATAGACCACCAGATCAGGATGGGAGGGGATCAATTGAAGATCTTCGGTAAAATGAACCGGGATGCCCTCTTCGATCAACCGGGCTGTAAGGGCGGTGGGGGTTTTATCATAACCCGAAACGGATGCACCCTGAAGATTGAAATAGCGTGCTAAGGCGCTCATTCCGATCCCACCGATACCGATGAAATAGACTGAAGAGATCTTTCCGGGTTGGTTTGGTGTCATGGTGTCATCAGTTTAAGGGCTTCTCCGGCTATCCGGTCGGCGGCATCGGGGTAACCCAACCGGGCAATGTTACGGCTCAACCGTTCCCGTAAAAGGTTATCCTGAAGAACCTGGTCAATGACTGATCCCAGATTTTCAATGGCTTCCGCATCACTGAGCATCAAGGCAGCCTCCCGTTCAACCAGGGCTTTCGCGTTTTTAGTCTGGTGATCCTCAGCCACATTGGGCGAGGGTATCAGTACCGAAGGTTTTCCTGCAACGCATAACTCGGAAATGGCGAGAGCTCCTGCGCGTGAGATGACCAAATCGGCTATTGCATAAGCATAATCCATCCGGTCAATGAAGGGACGCACGGCCAACAGGAGCAGCCCGTCTGCAGTTTTAAACACGGCCCCCTGACCTTGGGGTGAAGTATTGGTTCCTGAACCTGTTTCCGAAGAGGAGCAGCTAAAAATGGTCTCTAAATCCCTGAGAACCGAAGAGTAATAATAAGTTCCGGTTTGCCACAATACCTGAACAGGAAAGTTATTAGTTTGATAATCAAATTTCTTTATAAAACTGGTCATGGCATTGTTAAGTGTTCCGGCTCCCTGGCTGCCTCCGATTGAAAGCACTGTTTTCCTGCCTGCTTCAAGACCGAAAAAGGCCGCCGCTTCATGAACAGGTGTAGTATTGGCCAGTAATGCTTTCCTGACCGGGTTGCCTGTCAACACGATTTTTTCGGACGGGAAATATTTTTCCATCCCCTCATAGGCAACACAGATTTTCCTCACGACAGGCGCCAGCAGACGGTTGGTGACACCCGGAAACGAATTCTGTTCCTGGATAAGGCAGGGAATTCCTTTTTTTGCCGCGATTCGCAGGGTTGGCCCGCTGGCATATCCACCAACACCAATCACCAGGTCAGGGCGGAAGTCGGAGATTACTTTTCGGGCTTTGATCAAAGCGCTGAACAACCTGAAGGGGAAAAGCAGGTTTTTCCAGGTAAGTCTGCGCTGAAAACCGCTGATCGTCAGACCAACAATAGGGTATCCCGCCTGAGGCACCTTCTCCATTTCCAATTTCCCTTTGGCTCCGATAAAAAGGATATCGGCCTCCGGTTGAAGAGCTTTCAACGCGTTCGCTATTGCAATAGCCGGGAAGATATGCCCGCCGGTGCCCCCGCCGCTGATGATGATCCTGTTCATACCAAACCGGGTGTTTGTGGTTTCATCGTCAGGACAGGCTCCTGAAGCACCTCCAGCTCTGTGCCGTTTTTGGTCTCCATCTCGGTTCGGCGGCTGACACTCAGGATGATACCGATCGCGATGCAGGTGAACCAGATAGAAGTCCCTCCCATGCTGACCAGCGGAAGGGTCTGGCCTGTGACCGGGAACAAATTGACTGCCACAGCCATGTTGATCAGCGCCTGGAAAACCAGGCTGAACCCGATTCCTACGACCAGCAGCGATCCGAAATTGCCTTCGCTTTTTGAGGCTATTCTTATCACACGGTAAAAGAGAATGAGGTATAAAAGCAGCAGGAAACTGCCGCCTGCCAGTCCGTATTCTTCAATCACAATAGCAAAAATAAAATCGGAATAGGGATGGGGTAAAAAATTCCGTTGTGTGCTTTTACCGGGTGATTTACCCAAAATTCCTCCGGAGACGATCGCTATTTTAGCCTGGTCGACCTGGTAAGTGGCATCAGAATCGGCTTTTTCCTTGTTGAGGAAGTGATCCACCCGCGCCACCCAGGTCGTTCCACGCGGAAAAAGTTTTGGAAAAGTCTTTGACAAGGCAAAGATCAGAAGGATTCCCGCGAATCCCAATCCGATCAGGGTAAGCATGTATTTCATGCTGATCCTGCCGATAAACATGATAACAAGACAGGTAACAAAGAGAATAGCAGCCGTTGAAAAATTGGCAGGTAAGATCAGGAGGGTGACCAGGATCACGGGGATGATAACCGGAAGAAAACCCTTTTTAAAATCTTTCACCAACTCTTGTTTTTTGCTCAGGACCCTCGCCAGGTACATGATCAGAAAGAGCTTAGCCACATCAGAACTTTGAAAAGTCAGGTTAATAATGGGTACTGTCAGCCACCGGTTGGCCTCATTCAGGTTGGTACCCGAGATCAAGGTCACCGCCAACACAGGAAAAGTGAGGAACAAACCGATCTGTGATATTCTCGAATAATGGGTGTATTTGATCAGGTGGGTAACGTACATCAGCGTGAGACCAAACAGCAGGATCAAAAAATGTTTCACCAGGTAATACTCGGTATTCCCATGCTGTTTTCTATAGGCCAGGGTACCTGTACTGCTGTAAACCGCTAAAAGAGAGAAAATGCACAGGATCACCACCACGATCCAGATCACTTTGTCCCCTTTGATATCCCTGAAAAAATTTTTCATAACGCAAACATTATAAATTCCTTACCGCATCCCGAAAAGCTTCACCACGCTCCTCAAAGTCCTCGAAAAGATCAAAACTGGCACAGGCCGGTGAGAGCAATACGACATCCCTCGGTACGCCCCATTGATAGGCCTGGTGTACCGCTTCTTCCATGGTTGTAACATCCGCCATTGGTTTCCCTAATTCATCAAAAGCTTCATGGATCCTGCTGTTGTCGACTCCCAGGCAAACAATCCCCTTCACGAACCGGCGCACAAGGTTCCTTAAAACGGAATAATCATTGCCGTTTTCCAATCCCCCGGCGATCCATATTATCGGCCGGGTCATGCTCTCCAGCGCGAACCAGGCGGAATTGATGTTGGTAGACCCCGAATCATTGATGAATTCAATGCCATGAACCACCGCTACTTTTTCAAGCCGGTGTTCCTGTAAATGAAAACCAGAAAAACTCTCTTTGATAAATTCTTTTCTGATCTCCCGGATCCGGGGACCGATGGTCGCTGCCAATGAATCATAAATTGTCGAATTTCCCTGTTTAGCCAGTGATTCCAGTGTCATGATTTTATCTGAGTTTGAGCGTTACTATTGATAATACGGCCAACATAATATTAATGATGAAAAAGCGCAGAACGATCTTTGATTCATGATAGCCCTTCAACTGATAATGGTGATGGAGCGGCGCCATTTTAAAGATCCTCCGCCCGACACCGAACTTTCTCCTTGTGTATTTGAACCAACTGACCTGCATCACCACCGAAAGATTTTCAGCCAGAAAGACACCACAGAATATCGGTATCAGGATCTCCTTCCTGATCATGATGGCAAAAACCGCGATAATGCCCCCCAGGGCGAGACTCCCGGTGTCGCCCATGAAAACCTGCGCCGGGTAAGAGTTGTACCATAAAAACCCGATGCAGGCGCCGACGAAGGCAGAAACGTAGATAGCCAGTTCGCCTGAATTTGGTATATACATTATATTCAGATAGTTAGCAAATACAATGTTGCCCGAGACATAAGCAAAAACACCCAGTGTCAAACCCACAATGGCAGAAGTCCCCGTTGCCAATCCGTCCAAACCGTCGGTGAGGTTAGCTCCATTCGATACGGCAATGATGATGAAGATCACTATCGGGACGAAAATAAGCCAGCTCCAATGTCTTGCCCCCTTTCCTGCCCAGGAGATCAGGGAACTGTAATCAAACTCATTGTTTTTAACAAAGGGAATTGTGGTCTTTGTTGATTTGACGGGTGTTTTAGAAAAGATCCGCGCCTTTTCCTGGGTTGCCGCGCCTCCTTCGACATTAAACACTTCGGCAGCAGGAATATAGGCAGAGGGGTGAATTCTTTCACGGATGACGATATTTTCATTGAAATACATGGTAAAACCCACGATAAGGCCCAGCCCGATTTGTCCCAAAATCTTAAGCCTTCCGGGAAGTCCTTTTTTATCCTTTTTAAAGACTTTAATGTAATCGTCTAAGAAACCAATCAGGCCCAGCCATAAAGTAGCGATCAGCACCAGCAGGATGTAAATGTTATTCAGTTTGGCGAAAAGCAGGGAGGGTATGAGAATGGCTGCCAGGATGATCAATCCGCCCATGGTCGGTGTGCCTTGTTTCTGCGTTTGTCCTTCGAGACCCAGTTCCCTGACAGTCTCTCCGACCTGTTTCCGCTGCAGGAAATTTATGATCCGTTTTCCGATGATCATGGTGATGAAAAGGGAGGTGATCAGAGCCGCTGCCGCCCTGAACGAGATGTACTGGAACACTCCTGCCCCGGGGAAATTAAATGCTTTATCAAGCCAAATGAAGAGATAATACAACATAAACTGGTTTTTATCCTGTTATTTCTCTGAATGATGCTTCCAGTACCTCTTTGTCATTGAACGGATACCGGGTACCTTTAATCTCCTGGTAGGGTTCGTGGCCCTTGCCGGCAACCAGAATGATATCACCGCTTCGGGCAAGGGAACAGGCGGTGCGGATCGCTTCGAGGCGGTTGACGATGGTCAGCACTTTTTTCTGATGCTCCGGTTTCACCCCGGTCTGCATCTCGGCCAGGATGGCCTCCGGTTCTTCAAAACGCGGATTGTCGGAAGTCAGGATCACCCGGTCGCTTAACCTGCAGGCAATGGACGCCATCACCGGACGCTTCGCTTTGTCGCGGTTTCCTCCTGCTCCGACTACCGTGATTAATTGTTCATGCCGCTGCCTTATCGAATTGATTGTGTCAAGCACATTTTGCAGGGCATCGGGGGTATGAGCATAATCTACAATGGCCGTGATTCCGATGTTTGAACGGACATAATTGAAACGGCCGGCCACAGGCTGTTCCGTGCTCAAAGCCGTCAACACCTGCATCTTGTCCTGACCCGATAAAATGGCGGCAGCATACACAGAGAGGAGGTTGTAAGCATTAAACAGTCCGATCAAATGGAACCAGACCTCTTCGCCATCCAGGTTCATCAGAAGGCCATGGAACCTGTTCTCCAATACTTTCCCCCTGAAATCGGCCATCCCGCGCAAGCTGTAGGTGTATTTGGAGGCCATGGTATTTTGCAACATTACCATACCATTTTTATCATCTTTGTTGACCAGGGCAAAAGCCTCTGCCGGCAGGTTGTCGAAAAATTTCTTTTTGGCTTTCAGGTAGGCATCAAAGGTTTTATGATAATCCAGGTGATCATGGGTAAGATTGGTAAAAATCCCTCCCTTAAAGTGTAACCCCGCGATCCGCGACTGATCCAGAGCGTGGGATGAAACCTCCATGAAACAATGGCTGCAACCCGAAACGACCATCTGTGCCATCCAATCATTCAGGCGGACCGGATCGGGTGTCGTATGCGTGGCCGGGATTTCGGTATCATTGATTTTATTGACAATGGTTGAAATCAAACCGCACCCGTAACCCAACGATCTGAAGAGGTTAAAAAGAAGTGTGGCTGTAGTGGTTTTACCATTGGTGCCGGTTACACCCACCAGTGAAATTTTCCGTGAAGGATGGCCGAAATGAGCCGAAGCCAGCTCCCCCAGGGCAACTGCTGCCTGATCAACCCGGATATAGGTGATCTCATGCCGGAAAGAAGCGGGCCATCGTTCACAAACGATCGCAACTGCGCCGTTGTCAAGAGCGGCATCAATGAAATCGTGACCGTCGGAAACGCTTCCGGGGACGGCGAAAAACAGATCTCCTTTTTTTACCGCCCTGGAATCAAAAGCGAGACCGTCGACCGGGATTGAAACAGCGCCCGAAATCTCCAGTATTCTGGTATTGTTTAAAAGATCAGACAATATCATCCGGTAACGGTTTTAGGTTTTTCATTGGCCGTTCGTAAATCGAGCACTACCGGCATTCCTTTCCGGATCAGGCTTCCGGGTGCAAGCGATTGCTTTACCACGGTTCCTTTACCATTGATCAGGACATTCAAACCTTGTTTTTCAAGCAAAAACAACGCATCTTTCAGTCCCATCCCGGCGACGTCGGGCATGATCCCTGTAGTGATCGCCTGGGGAGTGATGACGATTCTTCCGGCGGCGACTTCGGGCTTAGCCCAGGGTGATGTTTTGCTTTCATCGCTGATGGGTATGCCCAGCGCTGCAAAAGCTCCTGTCAGTTCCGAGGAAGGACCGCCATGTACAGGCGGCATCGCCATGCCGACCGTGTCTTTAGGCAAGGGGATCATGATATCGGGCCGTATCGCGTAGAGCTTGTCCGACAGTTCCCTGAAGACAGGCGCTGCAACGGCACCTCCGTAATATTTTCCTTTTTTCGGGTTGACGATTACGACAATGCAGGAGTATTTCGGGTTATCGGCCGGGAAATAGCCTACGAAGGATCCTTTATATTGTACTTGCTTAGTGCCCTGGCGGTAACCGCGGTTGTCGGCTGCGATTTGTGCCGTACCGGTCTTTCCGGCGATTTTGTAATGTGGCGACCGGATGCTGGCTCCTGTTCCCTCTTCCACTACACCCAATAACAGGCTTTGGGCATCACGGATCGCCTGAGGGGAGACAATCTGAGGGTTGATCACGACGGGGGCGATTTTTTGGATGGCCTTCCCGTTTCGCCGGATCTCTCTGACGAACAACGGTTTCATCATCGCCCCGTTATTGGCAACCGCGTTGTATAAGGTCAACAAATGGATGGGCGCGAGGGAAATCTCGTAGCCGATCGACATCCAGGGAAGAGATAAAGCAGACCAATAGCGACTTTTGGTGTTCTTGATATAAGGACGCCCCTCGCCGGCAATCTGGAGTTCCAGCGGACGGTTGATCCCGATCCGGTACAATCCGTCGATGTATTGTTGTGGTTTGGCGGCATAAGCATTGTAAATCATCCGGGAAGTGCCGACATTCGAAGATTTCTCAAAGACCTGCCGTGCTGTGATTACCCCCAGTCCGTGGTGCGAATCTTCCATCTTCCGCCCGGCATAAGTGGTGACTCCTCCGGAACAATTGACGGGAGTTTCCTGGGTGATCTTGCGATCGTCCAAAGCAACGAGGAAGGAGGCCAGCTTAAAAGTTGATCCGGTTTCCTGGCTCTCCCCGATGGCATAGTTGAAGATTTCTTCATAGGTGCCTGCGCTGGTCTGCCCCAGGTTAGCCATGGCTCTGATGTAGCCGGTGGAGACCTCCATCAGGATGACACAACCGTGGTCCGCGCTGTCGGCTATAAGTTCTTTACGGAGAGATGATTCGGCGAGATCCTGCAAATTCACATCCAGCGTGGTGATGATGTCATCCCCGTTTTGTGGCTCTATCTGGCTTTCCGGATCGACCGGCATCCAGGCCTGGTTCCCGATCCTGCGCATCAGCCGTTGCCCGTTGGTGCCCTGAAGGTTTTCGGTGAAAGATCCTTCGATGCCGACATAAACCTTGTTCTTCCCTTCGCCGCTCTCATAACCGATGATCCTCCGCGCCAGGGAGCGATAGGGTAGTTCCCGGTCATAACGGGGAACCACGATCAGACCCCCTTTGTATTTTCCTCTTCTGAAGATAGGAAACTGTCTGAGTTTGTTCAGATCCGGGTAGGTTACATCGCGCTGTATCAGTTGGTAACGTACTTTGTTGCGACGGGCTTCCCACAACATATCCCGGTACTCCGTCGCACTCTTGTCGCTAAAAAGTCGGGAAAGATTCCATGCCAGCGAATCCACATTTTTTTTGAAAATAAGATCAGTAATGGAATCGGTCACTACATCCATTCTGACTTCGAAAATCGGGATGCTCACGGCCAGGAGCGTTCCGTCATCAGCACAGATGTTGCCCCTGATCGCCTCCAGCTCATCCAGGCGAATCTCCTGTTTGAGGGCCATTTCAGAATACTCTTTCTTCTCAAATTGCTGAATCATCACCACCCGGGCGATGATCAGCAGTCCGAACAGCAGAATACCCAGGTACACCAGGTAAACACGGAGAAGGATGTCTTTCTTGATCTCTTTCATAAAATCAATTCTCCCGGTTTGCTTTCGTTTTATCGGAATAGAGAATTTTATAGGGTGGCATCAGGCTTTCCCTGAGCCCGATCAGGTTGGCCTGTCTGGAAATTTCAGTTTGCCGGCAACGAAACATCAGCTCCGATTTGGTGGTTATATACCGGTACCTGAGTTCTTTCAATTCAGATTTGGTTCTTTCAATCTCCTTGAACTTCCGTTCTGTAGAATAGGTGTTACCGATTAAAACCATGACCAGAACTGATATGTACAACAGAAAGGGGATGTTCCCGGCTACTTTTTCACGGGTCAGGTAATCACCACCCAGGAACGCCTTTACCATTTTCTTTCCTTTTTTGGTTTTTTTCACCGGTTTGACCGGCTCTTCGGAAATTGTCGGATGCGCTTCCTCTGCGAATGTATTGGCCGCGTTGCCCTTCAATCCTTCGATATGTCGCCAATTATCCTGCATGACTGACTGGTTTGTTAACGTTTTTCGGCTATTCTCAATCTCGCGCTGCGAGCCCTGCTGTTCTCTTTAACCTCTTCTTCCGAAGCCACAATGGCTTTGCGGTTGACCACTTTTAACGGGGAGCATACATTTCCGTAAAAGTCTTTTTCGATTACACCCTCGAAATTGCCCGAACGGAAATACTTTTTCACCAGTTTATCTTCCAGCGAATGATAAGCAATCACCACCAGTTTCCCTCCCGGTCTCAGACAAGTTGTTGCTTGTTTCAGAAATTCCATGAGCGCTTCCATCTCCTGGTTCACTTCTATCCGAAGACCCTGGAAAACCTGTGCCAGGTATTTGTTCTCTTTGCCTTTAAGGGCGCAAGCCAGAACGATTTCTTTGAGTTGCCCGGTCGTTTCGATCGGTGCTTTTTTCCGGGAGGTGATGATCAATGCAGCAAGTTTCCGGGCATTGGTGACCTCCCCGTAGTTTCTGAAAAGAACGGTCAACGCCTCTTCACTATACTGGTTTACAATCTCTCTCGCAGTCAGTTTTTTATTCCGGTCCATCCGCATGTCAAGTATTCCGTCGAAACGGGTCGAAAACCCGCGCTCTGCAGCATCAATTTGGTGTGACGACAGTCCCAGGTCTGCCAAAATCCCGTCGGCTGGCAATGCTTTATGGAGCATCAGAAAATTCCGGATAAACCTGAAATTGTGATGAACCATCACCAGGCGGGAATCTTCCAAACGGTTTCTGATGGCCTCTTCGTCCTGGTCGAAAGCAATTAACCTTCCGGTTGTCAACCGATTAAGAATCGCCGCAGCATGACCTCCGCCTCCATAAGTGGCATCCACGTAGATCCCATCAGGGTGGATCTCCATCGCTTCGATGGCCTCGTTGAGAAGAACACTCCTATGGTAACTCATCGGTGGCGTTTGTCTCTTTTTGACCCATTACTTTTTCGGCTAACTCCGCAAAATCTTCCGGCTCTTTTGATACCAAATCAAGGTAAGTGGCTTTGTCCCAAAGCTCAATCCGGTCGGAATAGGCGAATAAAATGACATCCTTTTCAATGCCTGCGAAATCCAGGAGATTCCTGGGTAAAAGCAGACGATTCTGGCTATCCAGCCCCAGCTCGGTGGCCCCATTATAAAATGCACGGACAAAGCGTCGGTTTTCACGAACATAGAGGTTCAGCCTGTTGATGCCGGCTGTTGTTTCCTTCCAAATATCATGGGGGTAGAGTACCAGGCACCCTTCAAAACCCCGGTTGATGACAAATTTGTCCTGTGCTTCGGGACTGATCTGTTTCTTCAGCGCGGAAGGAAGAATGATACGGCTTTTCTCGTCAAGCCGGCATTCAAATTCACCGATGAGATTGTTGGTCGTCGCCACATGGATGATTTTCGAGTGTAAATATAGATAAAAATCCCCACAAATCTCCACCTGCCTCCACTTGTTAATAACTTTTTTCAAAAGGATGGATTACTCTGTTTTCCGATCCGTGTGACGATCACAGCGGAATCAGGCGCGAATTGCTGAAATCAAAGGAAAATGCAGCGGGTAAAAGTGAAAAAAGGGAAGGATGGGAGGGGTTATCTCTTATGCAGGATCACCAGTTTACCTGAAAAGTGACCGACCCTGACCAGGTACAGTCCTTCGGCAAATATGCCGGTGTCAATGGTTGCTGAGGATCCGGCGGGGCACTCCATGAGCAGCCTGCCCGTGAGATCTGTTATCGAAAGGGGTCCTGAAAGATATCCCGGAGTGGGAATGGTCAGGGTCACCTGATTATCGGCCGGGTTGGGAATGAGCAGTAATCGTTGGTGGTCAATGGTTTTTGCCGGACCGGTTCCGGGTATGATCACCGGCTCTCCGCCGGCGGAGTAATACTGCAAGCCGCCGCTGAAGTTACCGACCACCAGGTCAAGATAGTGTGGATCTGTCAATGGGGCCAGGGTTGCAGCCGACAGCCAACCAAAGCAGGTGTCGTGGATTTCCGCCCCGGTCAACAGGAAAAGATCATTAACCTTCCGGAAATGGCCATCCAGGTTATTATCGATACTGTCGAAGCACCAAAGGGTTCCCGACTCGCAACCGGTGACCAGGCGCGTGGCACCGCCAGGATCAATGAAAAACTGAGGGGTACTGTATCCGTCCCATGAAACCTGGTAATCGGTTACATTCACTTTGCCCAGGCTGTCGGTGACCTGTGAAAAAACAGGAGCGTCTGCCGGACCTGTTCGCTCGAAATAATTCAGGTTACCGCCTTTCTCCCCGATAATCAACTCTTCCTCCCCGTCTTTGTCCAGATCAAAAAGTTGTGGCGTACTGTAATCCCCGACATCGATTTGTTGGTAAAAGTATAGGGGATCGCTGAACCGGGGTTCCTGACCGGCTTCACCGGTGTTGAGCAACAGCACAAGTGAGCCGTCGGAATGACCTGCTAACAGGTCTGTCAACCCATCCCCGTTAAGATCACCGAAAGCGGGATAAAGACCGGTCAGCCCTTTTCCTGATAAGCTTGCGAGGTCGTTTGTAACCCATTCAAACAGAGGTTCCGTGGCTGTCCCCCGGTTCCTGAAATAAGCGATCCTGGAGGTGTAATCCGAGAAGAGGACACCCTGCCGGTAGTAAGAGGAATCGTAGTAGCCTCTGTTTCCGACAAAAAGATCTGTTAACCCATCTTTATCAAAATCATAAAGTACCGGGAAGGCGTTGGAGCCGAAATCCATCATCTCCCCTCGGAAAAAGCGATCGCTCCTGAAACTGTATTCCGGTAGTTCTTCGCTGCCGGTATTTTTATAAAACCAGATGCAGTTGTAATTATCCGAAGAAGCCAGGGCGGGATCAAATGGAGATATGACCAGGTCGCGTTTCCCGTCATTGTCCACATCGAGGCAGGAGACTGCGGGAAAGGAAAACAACCTGACGGTACGATCATATAAAGGAAAGAGCGTATCCTGCGATACCATGAAAGCTGAATCCACGGTTCCCCCGTTGGTCAAGGCGATCAATCCCGGGAAATCAACATCGCCCAGGATCAGGTCTTTCAGTCCGTCATTGTTGAGATCGATGGCCAACATGGTCGAGCCGGTGTGTTTGGGTTGCAAACCGGTTTCTTCCATATAGGGACACGGGGTACCCAGTTGAATATGATTGCCTCCTTCGCTCTCCTTAAACTTCCCCCAGCAGTGATCTTCCAGCCTGTAATCCAGACTGTCGCAGTTCCCGTAGCGTTCCATCGAGAGGTTTTTATGGTATTCGACATAGGAACCAAGTCCGAAAAAAGTCAACAGGTCGAGGTCGCCGTCGTTATCGATGTCGGCAATGGCGGGATAATCGACGCTGGTGACCAGGATTCCCACCTTTCCGGTGTAATAAAAAGATTCGAGTAAATCAGTCACCAGTTTGAATTTCAGGATGGTGTCAGATACATTCAAATAAACTTTCACCCCGCCAAGGCCATAGGTAAACAAGTCCATCCGTCCGTCGCAATTGTAATCGGCAGTGATGACCCAATCATGAAGTTCCGGAATTTGCGCCGCGTAGGAAGGAGCAGGTACGTAATCGACCATTCCGGGAGTTCCATGGTTCAGGAAGGTCAGTTTCCTGTTTCCGTGGCGGTCGAATATGAGCAGGTCAGGCCGTAGGTCGAGGTTCAGGTCAAGGGCGCAAAACTGGCAGGAGTTCACCCCGCCGGCCCATGGGTACTTCAGGAGCATGTCGGGCGTCTGTGACATCACCGCGAAAGTTGCTGACAGCCCCGGAAGGAGCAGGGAGAAGAAAAGAATCAGTTTGTTCACGGTTTTCATGCCGGTCCAAAGGTATTGATTCTTTTTTTACCTTTGAAAACAGCAATCGACACAGTATAACGTCAATTTTCTCACTTTCAAACAATTACCATGTCTCGTATTTTGGTCATCGATGATGAAAAAAGTATCCGGAACACCCTCCGGGAGATCCTTGAGTATGAAAAATACCAGGTCGATGATGCGCCCGACGGGGCAGAAGGGTTGCGGTTGATCCGTGAGAACCGTTACGACGCGGTTTTGTGTGATATCAAGATGCCTAAGATGGATGGATTGGAATTCCTCAACCAGGCGCTGACGATCACCGATTCCCCGGTAATCATGATCTCAGGTCACGGTACGATTGACACGGCGGTGGAGGCTATCAAGACCGGAGCGTATGATTACATAGCCAAGCCGCTCGATCTGAATCGGTTACTGGTCACATTGCGAAACGCGAAGGCAAGGACGGTGTTGCTGGATGAGACCCGGCTATTAAGGCAGAAGGTGGGGGCTGCTTACACGATGATTGGCGAATCACCTGCCATGGAGCAGATCCGTCAGTTGGTCGCGAAAGTGGCGCCGACCGAGGCACGGGTGTTGATAACAGGGGAGAACGGAACAGGTAAAGAGTTGGTGGCCAGGCATTTACATGCGCTCAGTCACCGTTCCCACGCACCCTTTATCGAAGTGAATTGTGCCGCAATACCTGCGGAGTTAATAGAGAGTCAATTATTTGGACATGAAAAGGGTTCATTTACTTCTGCGGTTAAGCAACATAAGGGTGATTTTGAGCAGGCTCACGGGGGTACTTTATTTCTCGATGAGATCGGTGACATGAGTCTTTCGGCCCAGTCGAAGGTGCTGCGGGCCTTACAGGAGAACAAGATCACCCGGGTGGGAGGCGAAAAGGAGATCCAGGTGGATGTCCGCGTGATCGCGGCCACCAACAAGAACATCCGGGAGGAAATACGGAATAAAACTTTCAGGGAAGACCTCTATCACCGGCTGAGTGTCATCATCATTGATGTTCCGCCATTGTCGGCCCGTTTGGACGACATTCCCCTGCTGGTTGACCATTTTATCCGCGAGTATTGTCAGCGTATCGGACGGGCGCCCATGGAGATCACTCCCGAAGCATTGGAAGTGATGCAGCAAATCCGCTGGACGGGGAACATCAGGGAGTTGAAGAACGTCGTGGAACGATTGGTGATCCTCAGTGAAGGGATCATCACGCCGGACGAAGTGAAACGGTACGTGATCTGAAAGTGCCCCGAAACCTCAGTAAAAACTGATCATTTCGGAGGTAGTTGGTGGAGCTGGAGGGATTCGAACCCTCGTCCAGACAAGTAGCAAAACTGCTTTCTACATGCTTATTTTCCGGTTGATTGTCGGAATCCGGCTGGCCGGAAACAGGCCTACCGAAAACTTAGCCCCTCGTTTTTCACCCGTGCAACGGGACAGTACACGGATTATCTCAACTTTTTCGATGCCTCTGTCGGAACACCGTTGAGAAAGGTTTTCCGGGAGACAAGACGCGCTTAATTTCTAAAATTAAGCAGCCAGTCTGTAAGAATAATTGTCGCCAGTTATTGGCTGTGTGAACTGACTTTTTACGAGGTCGGTGCACGAGGACTCGGCATGCTTACAATTCCACTTCCATGCTGTCAAAACCGGTCAGCCCCGGAAAGGAGTGCAAAGATACGACTTTTCTTCGAGATTCAGGATGTTATTGACGAATAAAGGAATATCATATTTTGTGTTGAAGATCTTATAGAGTTCGGCTAAAATCGGGAAATAATGCCCCACATCCAATTTTTTGGAAATCTCATTGAAAAAAACCTGGACTGCGGTCTTCCCTTCGAGTACCAGTTCGTGGGAAACATGTTCGGTGAAGAACCCTTTTCCTATGAGTAAGCCCAGGGTACGGTTCCGGCTCAGGTCATTTAAAGCGGTCAGGGCAAAATCACCGTACCCGCAATAGTTGAAGAGGGTCTCCTCTTTTCCACCAAAATAGTTGAGGATTTGCCGCATCTCCCTGAAAGTCTTTGTCAACACCAGGAACCTGAGGTTGGGGGAGTTGAACTGGGCATCCACGATCCCCATGACCACGGCATAGATGTTTTTCAGGATACTGAGAATTTCAACACC
>ERZ1645192.1944-NODE-1944-length-17122-cov-6.973340_pt1 | contig 17122 bp, 22 predicted proteins | sample MGYA00575354_ERZ1645192 | MGnify/ENA primary metagenome ERZ1645192 (study PRJEB40844, sample SAMN11349763) | freshwater sediment metagenome | isolation source: river sediment | host: Sediment | place: India: Faizupur Khadar , New Delhi | collected 2017-02-21 ... | reverse complement strand
CTTGATCGTGGGCAATACAATCCGGCATCCAACTTCCCGAATATGCCTGTGGCGACTTTCTGGTCATCGTCATCGCACGCATACTACAAGAACACTGCATGGTATGGTGCTTTTGACTATGGCTCCGTGAGTTACAGTGCCAAAACATACGGCGCTTACAATGCCCGGTGTGTCCGCTGAGGCACAGCGACAAAATTTGCCTTTCATTAGCCCGTTGTTATGATGCCCCCGACACGGAGGTGGCATGAAGAATGCGTGGCTGAAACTCAAAGGGTGGGCGCTGAAACTCGCGACGCAGAATTCCACCCCGCACGAGATCGCCTTCGGACTCGCGGCGGGCATTTTCGTCGGCTGGCTTCCCATCATGGGTATTCAGATGGCCGTGGTTATCGTGCTGACGCTCCCGTTCCGCAACATCAACCGGTTCGCCGCCGCGTCGGGTGTCTGGATCACCAACCCGCTGACCTTCATACCGATGTACGCCTTCACCTACTGGGTGGGCGCCTTTTTCTGGCGGGTCGACAATGTCCTTTCCTACGCCGATTTCACCGCCGCCTTCACGGGCCGCGACACCTTGACCGGCTTTTTCGCGCTCCTCAGCGAGGGGAAGGAGTTCCTTATCGACATTTTCATCTGTACGTGGATAGGGGGGGCGATCGTCGGGATCATCGCGGCGATACCGACCTACTACATCACCAAGCGGGCGGTCGAGAAGTACCGTGAAAGCCGACTGGCGTAAGCCTCAAACCTTGCCGATCAGCGAGAAAGAAACGATAAGGGCGTAGATGACCAGCGACTCGATGAGAGCGAGCGCGAGGATCAGCAGGACGAATATCCGTTTGTTGGCTTCGGGATTGCGCGCCGTCCCTTCCATGGCCGCCGCCGCCGCGCGGCCCTGACCGAGCGCGCCGCCGAACGCGGCAAGGCCGATGGCGATGCCGGCGCTGAGCGCGATCATCCCTTTGTCGATACCTTCACCCAGACCGATGAGTCCTTCGTCGATGCCGCTGTCGTTGCCGACGGCCATCACATCGGCGGCGAACAGGGCGGCGGTCCAGAAGGCGCCGGAAAGCAGTACCATGAGTTTTTTCATCGGGGTCCTCCGTAGTTCAGTGTTCTATCTCTATCGATAACAGTATGTAAATGGTCGAGAGGGTCATGAAGACGAAGGCCTGCAATACGGCGGTCAGCAGGCCGAGGAAGAGAAATATCGCCGTCGGTCCGATGGGGAGCATCGCCGCGAACATTCCCATGACGGCGTGTTCGCCGGTCATGTTGCCGGTCAGACGCATCGAGAGCGACAGGATGCGGGCGAAGTGCGACACGACCTCGATGGGGAGCATCAGGAAGGCGAGCCACCAGACCGGGCCGAGGAAGACCTTCAGGTAGTGGAGGCCGTGGTGCCGTATGCCGACATAATGGTAGTAGATGAACACGGTGACCGCCATCGCGAGGTTTATCGCGAAGTCGGTGGTGGGGGCGAGCAGGCCGGGGATGAGGCCGAGCAGATTGGAAAGGAGGATGAAGAAGAATATCCCGATGAGGAACCGTTCAAAGTCGGCGGTGTGTTTGCCGAGTATCGAATGGATGAAGCCGCTCAGAGACTCGAGAAGGTATTCGAGTGCGGCGATGAGCGAGAGCCCGCCGCGAGGCAGTACGCCGTCGTGCCGCCGGTAGGCGAGCCGGACCAGCAGGGCGAGGAGCGCCGCGAGGATCAGGACGAGCCCCGTGGCGGCCAGCGGCGCGAAGGGTAGCGGTATGCCGGCGAGTTCGAAGAGGGAGGGATTATGGATCATTCCCGGTCTTCCTCGCGGTCGGTGCCGGGATCGTCGACGAATAGCTGTATCTTCCGGAAGGTGAGCCAGCAGAGATAGAGTCCGGTGACGATGCCGACGCCGGCGATGATGTTGGTGCCGGGCAGACCCAGCGCCGCATCCAGTTGAGCGCCGACGAAATAGCCCAGCACCGTCAGCAGGGGTATCTCGAAGGCGAGCCCGAGGTACGCAAGCCCTTTCCAGTTGCCTCTCATCGGTTCCTCCCGATGTCGTCCTAAACCGCGGTCATGATACTCCCGGGCCGTGGAAAGTAAAGAAATGGAGCGGTTTGCGACCCGTCGAAAAAACTTTGTGGCGGGACGGTTCTGTGGTAGACTGCGCCGTTATTTTTGGAGGGAGAATAGTATGCTCGATCTCATGTCGGGGCCGCTGACGCGCTTCATACAGGAACGATCCGACGACATCGTCCGGCGCTGGGTCGAAAAGGTGTCGGCCCATCCGTCGACCGCCACCTTCACCCGGGTCGACATGGCGGCGGTCGAACGGGACGCCCGCGAGGTGCTCCGGGAATTCGAACGCTGGCTGAGTTCTCAGGCGTCGCGCACCGATATCGGCCGGTGGTACGCGCGGCAGGGGCGGTCGTTCTTCGCGATGGGGGTGCCGCTGTGCGAGGTGTACCGCGCCAAGATACTGCTCAAGAACATCCTGCAGAAGTTCGCCGAACAGGAGACGGTCCAGTTCGAGTCGGCCGTGCAGATAAACATGCTCCGCGAGTTCCAGCAGCGGCTCGATTTCTTCTTCGAACAGGCTTTCTATTATCTCATTCGCGGCTACAGCGAGGCGATGAACGAAAAGATGAAGGAACTCTGGAACCTGTCGGACGCCGACACCGACCGGATCTTCTTCGGCCGGTCGTTCCGGGCCCCCGACGGCATATAGCGGGGCTTCAGGCCCCCGGCCCCTCTTTTTCCGGGAACAGGACCGACAGCGCCACGGTGGCGGCGAGCACCAACGCGACCGCGCCCAGCGCGATGCCGATGGGCATCACCCATATGTCCTCCAGCAGTATCTTGACACCGATGAACACCAGAATGATCGCCAGCCCGTAGTTCAGGAAGCGGAACAGCCCCATTACCCCCGACAGCGCGAAGTAGAGCGATCGCAGGCCGAGTATCGCGAAGAGGTTCGAGGTGAAGATGATGAACGGATCGCGCGAGATGGTCAGTATCGCCGGGACCGAATCGAAGGCGAAGAGAATGTCGATGATCTCGATGGCCAGCAGGCACATCAGAAGCGGGGTGGCGTAGAGTTTTCCGCCGTCGCGCACCGTGAAGCATTCGTCGCAGATGTCTTTTTTCAGAGGGATGACGCGGTTGAGCCAGCGGAAGAAGCGGTTCTCCATGATGTTGGCCTCCTCCTCTTTCCGGAAGAAGAGTTTGACGCCGGTGTAGACCAGAAAGAGGCCGAGCAGGTAGACGGTCCAGTGGAACCGGGTGACCAGCGCCACCCCGCCGAAGATGAACAGCCCGCGGGCGAAGATGGCGAAAAGGATGCCCCAGAACAGGACGCGGTGACGGTAGCGGTCGGGCACCTTGAATACGGTGAAAAGAACGAGGAAAACGAAGAGATTGTCGACCGACAGAGAGTATTCGATGAGATAGCCGGTGAAGAACTGGAGCATCGGTTCGCGCCCTTTGAGAAGGAATACATAGCCGCCGAAGAGCGCGGCGACCAGATTGATCGCGGCGGTGGTCAGTATCGATTCGCGGATGCGTACCTCATGGGCGTTCCGGTTGAGCACGAAGAAATCGACGATGAAGATGGCGGTCACCACGGCGCCGAATACAAGCCACGGAATATAGTTTTGCACGTTGTCCTCCGAACGGTTACACGGCGATTCTAGTGAAGCGGTGTTGAAAAGCAAGCGAGGGTTGAGTCGTCAGGGGGATCGGCGCTCCTGTTGTTGGTCCTTCTCCTCCGTTCCCCCGTCGCGGTTCTGGTAGAGGAAATAGATACCGGGAAGGAAAAAAGAAAAAAAGCCGATGAGCGCCCCCGGCAGTTCGCCGAACAATCCCGCGAGCCCGTATCCGCCGATGGCCGCCGACCCCAGCGAGATACAGAATACGATGATTCCCATTATGAGCATGTCAGGTCTCCTCCGTTCACTGTTCGTCGTCCTGCCGCAGGGCCTTTTTGCGCGCCTGCTGCTGCGGCCATTCGACGTAGACATAATAAAAACCGGGTGCCGCGACGAGGATGAAGCCCATGACGGCGCCGTTCAGTCCTCCTTCGGTCCATTGCCAGCCGAGATAGGACAGAGCGAGCGCGCCGATGAAGACCACGGTCGCCATGATATTCTGGAACATCTTTCTGCTCCGCTTAAAAGTTGTTAACGCCGTAGGGGAAAAGTTCAGGCGTGGCGGGGCGGAGAGTGTTTTGGCGAGATGTGGAGTATGTCGTGACCGTGATGGGGGAACCCGGTCGCGGTCGCAAAACGTCCGGCCGGAAGCCCGACGGAACGGGGAAGGATGATCGCCGGGTTTCGCGGCGTTGTCGATGCGTCGGCGCCGCTCTGTTCGGTGCGCAAGACCGTTCCGTCGGCGGCCGCTTCCCGACCGTATATCGCGGCGGAGCCCTTTGCGGCGGTGGGCAGCAGACGGTCCGCGCCGGAGGAGAAGGCGAGTTTGTCACTGAACAGTTCGAAGGCCGGCGCCGCCTGCAGCGTCAGCAGGAGCAGCAGTTCGAGCACCGCGATCCGGCGGAGCGCCGTGGGGGAAAGGATCGTGTCGTTTGGTCCGTTCATGCGGTCTCAGGCCTTCCGGCCGCCGCCCCGTTTCTGGGCGAGTTTGAGCCGGTTCTCGGCGCGACGCAGGTGGTCGCGGGCGAGTCGGTGGAGGAGCGGGTCCCTGCCGCGGTGTTCCTCGATGTCGGCCAGCGCCTTCTTCTGCGCGGCGCGGGCCCGGTCAAGGTCTATCTGCTCGGCGCTTTCGGAGGCGTCGGAAAAGACGGTCAGTTCATCGTTGATGAGGAACGCGATGCCCGACGAGACGGTGAATTCGCGCGCCGCGCCGTCGCGCTTGACGACGATCAGCCCGGTGTCGATGACGGTGATGAAGGGGATGTGGCGGGGGAGCACCTCCATTGCGCCGCTCTTGGCGGGCAATACCGCCGAGTCGGCGTTGCCGCTGTAGACCTCGCCGGTCCGTGTCAGGATGCGCACACTCAGCATCGCGTCACTCTTTCATCAACTGTTCGCCCTTTTCGATCGCCTCTTCTATGGTGCCCACCATCAGGAAGGCCGCTTCGGGGTATTTGTCGAGTTCGCCGTTGACGAGCATGCGGAAGCCGCGGATCGTATCCTGCAGTTTGACATATTTTCCCTGCATGCCGGTGAAGGCCTCGGCCACCGTGAAGGGCTGGGAGAGGAACCGCTGTATCTTGCGGGCGCGGTAGACGACGATCTTGTCCTCTTCGGACAGTTCGTCCATGCCGAGTATCGCGATGATGTCCTGCAGGTCCTTGTAGCGCTGGAGTATCGACTGGACCTGCCGCGCGACCCCGTAGTGTTCGTCGCCCACCGCGGCGGGGGTGAGCACCCGCGAGGTCGAATCGAGCGGATCGACCGCCTGGTAGATGCCCATCGCGGCGATGTCGCGGTTGAGGACGGTGGTCGCGTCGAGGTGGGCGAACGCGGTGGCGGGCGCCGGGTCGGTCAGGTCGTCGGCCGGGACGTAGATCGCCTGCACCGAGGTGATGGAACCTGCGCGCGTCGAGGTGATGCGCTCCTGCAGTTCGCCCATCTCGGTGGCGAGCGTCGGCTGGTAGCCGACCGCCGAGGGCATGCGGCCCAGTAGGGCCGAGACCTCCGCCCCCGCCTGCGTGAAGCGGAAGATATTGTCGATGAAGAGCAACACATCCTGATGCATCTGGTCGCGGAAGTATTCGGCCACCGTCAGCGCCGAAAGGGCGACGCGGGCGCGCGCTCCCGGCGGCTCGTTCATCTGGCCGTAGACCAGCGCGGTCTTGGCGATGACGCCCGATTCCTTCATCTCGAGCCACAGGTCGTTCCCTTCGCGGGTCCTCTCGCCGACCCCGCCGAAGACCGAATAGCCGCCGTGATGGAGCGCGACATTGTTGATGAGTTCCTGTATGAGCACCGTCTTGCCGACGCCCGCGCCGCCGAACAGGCCTATCTTGCCCCCCTTGAGGTAGGGGGCGAGCAGGTCGATGACCTTGATACCGGTCTCGAAGGTCTGCTGTTCGACGTTCTGGTCGCGGAACTCGGGCGGTTTGCGGTGGATCGGCAGACGCAGTTCGCTTTCGATGGGGCCCCCCTCGTCGACCGGGTCGCCCACGACATTCATGATGCGGCCGAGCGCCTCGCGGCCCACCGGGACGGTGATCGATCCGCCGGTGTTGCGCACCTCCATGCCGCGCATCAGGCCGTCGGTCGCGTCCATCGCGATGGTGCGGACGCCGTTCTCGCCCAGATGCTGGGCCACCTCGAGCACGAGGTTGAACGGGCGGTCGTCGATGGCGGGGTTGGTGACCTTGAGCGCCGTGTATATCTCCGGCAGATCGCCGGCGCGCGCACCTTCGAACAAGACGTCGACCACCGGCCCCATGACCTGCAGCACCGTTCCTTTCTCTATCATTACGGTCTCCTCCGGAAGTTCATCCCTTGAGCGCCTCGGCGCCGCCAACGATCTCCATGAGTTCGGTCGTTATCGCGTTCTGGCGCGCCTTGTTGTACGATATCACCAGCCGGCCGATCATCTCGGCGGCGTTCTTGGTCGCGGCGTCCATCGAGTTCATGCGGGCCGACAGTTCGCTGGCGGCCGATTCCATGAGATCGTGGAACAGTTCGGTCGCCGCGAAGCGCGGCACCACATAGTCGGCGAGGGCGGCGTGGGAAGGTTCGAGCAGGATGTCGCGCCCCGCCTGATCGCGGACGATCTCGTGCTTCTCGAAGATGTTCTCGGTGACGGGGAATATCTGCTCTTCGGCCACCTCCTGCGCCACGGCCGACTTGAAGCGGTTGAAGATCACCGTCACGCGGTCGTAATTTCCGGCGAGGAAGCCGTGCGAGAGGAAGGATACCACGTCGTACATCGCGTCGAAGGTGAGTTCGCCCAGCAGTCCGACGAACCGGCGGTCCTGCGCGGCGGGGTGGGTGCGGAGCGACTCGGCCCCCTTGCGGCCCACGAAGAACAGCAGGGGACGGATACCTTCCTTTTCCAGCGCATCGGCGCGGCGCCGGGCATAGCGGGCGACATTGGCGTTGAACGAACCGCACAGCCCGCGGTCTCCCGACACGACGATGATCGCCTCGGCGCGGACCGTTCTGCGCGGCACCATGAGCGGGTGGATGCATTCCACGCGGTCCGACATCACGCCGGCGAGATGCCGCAACTCATCGGAATAGTGACGGATATTGAGCATCGCGGTCTGCGTCCTGCGCAGTTTGCTCGCCGCGACCATCTTCATGGCGCGGGTGATCTTCTGCGTGTTCTTCACGCTCTGGATCCGCTTGCGTATCTCCTTGAGTCCCGCCATGGAGCTTCGTCAGGCCTCCGTCTGTTCGGGGGTCGCTTCGCGGAGGACCTCTTTGCCGAAGTAGTCGGCGAAGTCTTCGAGCGCGTCGCGGATGCTGCGGTCGGTATCGTCGTTGATGTGCTTCTGTTCGCGGAGGGTCTTCAGGAGCGGCTGGTGGCGGTTGTCGAGGAACGGGTAAAGTTCCTCTTCCCAGCGGCGCAGGTCCTCCAGTTTCCACCGTTTCAGATGGCCGCCCACTGCGGCGTAGATGAGGATTATCTGATGTTCGACCGTTACCGGCTGATACTGCCCCTGCTTGAGTACCTCGGTCAGCCGCAGGCCGTTGTCCAACTGGTCGCGGGTCGCTTTGTCCAGATCGCTGCCGAACTGGGCGAACGCCTTGAGTTCGCGGTACTGCGCGAGTATGAGTTTGAGCCGCCCCGCCACCTGCCGCATCGCCTTTATCTGGGCGTTGCCGCCGACGCGCGAGACCGACAGTCCCACGTTGACCGCCGGGCGGACGCCGGCGTAGAACAGGTCGCCTTCGAGGAATATCTGGCCGTCGGTTATCGATATGACGTTGGTCGGGATGTAGGCCGATATGTCGCCCGCCTGCGTTTCGATGATGGGGAACGCGGTCATCGAGCCGCCCCCCTCGGCCTCCGAGAGTTTCGCCGCCCGTTCGAGCAGGCGCGAATGGAGGTAGAATACGTCGCCCGGATAGGCTTCGCGGCCCGGGGGGCGCCGCAGAAGCAGGGACAACTGCCGGTAGGCGACCGCGTGTTTGGAAAGATCGTCGTAGATGATCAGGGCGTGTTTACCGTTGTCGCGGAAGTATTCGCCGATGGTGGCGCCGGCGTAGGGGACGATGAACTGGAGCGGCGCCGGGTCGCTGGCGGTGGCGGCGATGACGATGGTGTAGTCCATCGCGCCGTGCCGGCGGAGTTTGTCGACCACCTGCGCCACGGTCGACTGTTTCTGGCCGATGGCCACATAGATGCAGATGACGTCGCCGCCCTTCTGATTGATGACGGCGTCGATGGCGATGGCGGTCTTGCCGGTCTGGCGGTCGCCGATGATGAGTTCGCGCTGGCCGCGTCCTATGGGGATCATCGCGTCTATCGCCTTGATGCCGGTCTGGAGCGGTTCCTTGACCGGCTGACGCTTGACGATGCCGGGCGCCTTGACCTCGACCGGCCGGAATTCCGTGGTCGGGACCGGTCCGCGGCCGTCTATCGGTTCGCCCAACGCGCTCAGCACGCGTCCGATCATCGCGTCGCCCACCGGGACCGACATGATCCGTCCGGTCCGCTTCACCTCGTCCCCTTCACGGATATGTTCGTAGTCGCCCATCACGGCGATGCCCACCGAACCCTCCTCAAGGTTGAGCACCATGCCGCTCGCGCCGCAGGAGAATTCGACGATCTCCCCGGCGATCGCACGGTCGAGTCCGTAGACCCGCGCGATGCCGTCGCCGGCCGCGATGACCGATCCCACCTCGCGCGTCTCGAGCCGTTTTTCGAACTGCGCTATCTTTTCGCGCAGAAGTTTCCCGATCTCCCCGTTCTTGGGCGGCAGGTCATGCATCGCGCCGTTCTCCTTCCCTGAGATGTTTGTGGAGGCGTCGTATCTGATTCCTGAGCGACAGGTCGTAGATCGTGTCGCCGCGGCGCACCGTCAACCCGCCGAGCAGGGAGGGGTCGGTCGCGCAGTCGATATGGAGCCGCGGTCCGAAGAGTCGCTCCAGCGCGGGGCGGAGCGTCGCCAGCGTCGCGTGGTCGAGCGGGTCGACCGCGGTTATTTCCAGTTCGGCGATCCCTTCGCGGCGGCGGTGCAGCCGTTCCGCCTCGGCCACCGTCGCGCCGAACAGCGCGGCGCGCCGGTTTGCCGACAGTATCCGCAGCAGTTCGCGGAGCGCCGGGGCGAGTCCGAGCCGGTCGGCGATCGCGTCGAGCACCGACTCCTTCTCCTCCGGCGCGAAGGCGGGGGAGGCGAGGAAGCGGGGCAGTTCCGGATCGTCCCGGAGCAGCGTCGCCAGCGAGAGACCCTGTTCGAAGACGGCGTTCCGGTCCTGTTCCGGCAGGTCGCGCAGGGCGTCGCACAGGGCGGCGGCGTAGCGGGTAAGCGCGTCGCTCATCGGAGCGCTCCGTTCGAAAGCCGGTCGAATTGATCCACCAGCGCTTTCCGTTGCTCCGGACCGAGCGCCGCGGCCCGCGCCTCCAGTTCGGCCGTCAGGGCGTCGATGAATTGATCGGTGGCCGCGCCGCGGCACCGGTCGAGTTGGTCGCGCAGGGACCGGTCGGTTTCGCGCCGTATGAATTCGGCCTGCAGGCGCGCCCCGTTGAGTATCTCGTCGTACAGCAGGGCCGCCTGCCGCTCATAGTGTTCGCGGAGCCGTTCCTTCTCGGCAGGGATCGCGGCCAGCCGCTCGCGCAGGGCCGCTATATCGCGCTCGGCCGTTTCGTATTCCTCGCGGTAGCGTTCGAACTCCTCGCGGATCGCCCGTTCGCGTTCGCGGAAAAAGAGCACGACGGGGCGGCCGCCGAATCTGACGAGCACCGCCGCGAAGATCGCGAAGTTGATCGCCGCGAAGAGGATCGTCGCCGCCGGCCCGAGGCCGCCGCCGTGTTCCGGCGAAGCGGCCGCCAAAAGAGGCCACAGCGGTATGGCGGCGAGAAGCGCGCCTCTCATGCCTCCCGTTCCCCCCACAGTTCGCAGGTTATCGCCTTCAGCAGTTCCTCGCGCCGCGCGTCCAGTTCCCCGGCGGTAGCGCACCGCACCTGCTCGATATCGTCCTTTTTCTCCTCCATGCGCCGGTGCATCTGTTCGCGCACCTCTTCGAGATAGCGCTGGGCCTCCTGCGTGGCCCGCGTCTTGGTGTTGACCAGCAGGACCCCGCCGTTGCGGTGGACCTCTTCGATCTCGCGGCGGCAGCGTTCCTTGAGTTCGGCGCGTGTCCGCGCCGCGCCAAAGGCGTGCTGGTTCTCCACGTTGAGCATGCCCCGGCGGCGTTCGAGCACCGTGAACACGGGGGCGATCACATAACGGCTGAAGAGGAACAGGAAGATCGGGAAGACCAGCGCATGCGCGAACAGCAGGACCGGTTCGAACTGTATCATCTGTACCCGTACTCCTCTTTCGTGGGCGCGTTGCGCGGTCGACCCGTTATATTAGTCGGACGCCGTTAAAAGACAATTTTTCCCGACCGGTTCAGGGGAGCCGCACGTCGTAGCCGTTCGGTCCCTTGGAAAGGATGAGCTTTCCCTGCTGGGTTCCCGGTTTCACGAACTGACGATCGGCGAGCGTCTTGAGCGAGGTGTAGGCGGGGCCTTCGCATTTCGTTTCGGTGGTGTAGGTGACGTGCCACTCCTTGCCCACCTTTACCGGCGGATCGACCTTCGCCACCGTCAGGGCGCAGACCGGCGCGGCGCAGCGGTTCTTCTCGCAGACGAAGAGTTTTTTCCCTTCGTCGGTCAGCGATATGCGCGGCATACTGCGGTTCGCCTCCTTGATGAAGACCGATTCCTCGAACAGGAGATACTTTTTGTCGGCCGCTATGGCGCGGTAGGTCGGCACATAGCCCTCGTCGGTCATAGCGCCGATGTAGACCGACACCGACGGCGCGGGCATCTTGGCGACCGTTTCGCGGACATACTTTTCGGCCTCCGCCTGCGGCAGGATATCTTCGGCGCAGGAGAGGAGCGTCAGGGCGGCGATGAGCGGGAACATGGCGCAGCGGTACATGGCAACCCCCTTTATGGTTTCGTCGGGTCCGGTCCTTCCGTGTTGAATTCGACGGGATAGGAGAACGTAACGGTCTTGTTCTGGTTATTCGGAGGGAACGCGACACTTTTGATGATGTCGCCGACACAGCGGCCGACCCGGTCGTCGGGGAAGGTGTTCTTCACCAGATCGGCGGCGATGACCTTCCCGGTCCCGTCGACGGTGACCGACAGTTCTATCTCTCCTTTCGCGGCCGGATCGGTCCGGAGGAGGTCGATGTAGCACATGCTGATGTCGTCTGCCTTCGGACGCAGGTGGATATCCAACTGCCGGCCGCCGGTCGAAGCGCAGGCGGCGCAGAGCAGAACAGCGGAGAAAAGGACCAACGGGCGCGGCATGGAGACCTCCGTACAAGGGTGCCGCGACACTATAGCCGCAACGCCGTCGTTTGTGAAGAAAATGTTGCTTTCGCGCCGCGTTGTTTGCTATAGTCGCCCATCCTGAACGGGAGGGCTGAGAGGTGACGACGCAGGATTATCGCAGGATATCGACGCAGTTCAAGCATCAGATCGACACGCTGGTCGCCATAGGGGTATCGCTTTCGGCCGAGAACAGCCTGAGCCGCCTGCTCGACATGATCGTGTTCCACGCCCGCAAACTGACCCGCGCCGACGGCGGCACGCTCTATCTTCTCCACGACGGACGGCTTCGCTTCACCCTCATCCAGAACGCGACGCTCGGCATCCGGCTGGGGGGCGAAGGGGACCGGCGCATCGATCTGGAGCCGGTCGAACTCAAAAAGGACAATGTCTGCGCCTATGCCGCGATACTGGGCAAGACGGTGACCATAGAGGATGTCTACGAATCGAAGGAGTTCGATTTCTCGGGGCCGCGCAAATACGACGCGATAACGGGCTACCGGTCGCGTTCGATGCTGGTGGTCCCGATGAAGAACCATCTCGGCGCGGTGACCGGCGTTCTGCAACTGGTCAACGCGATGGAGCAGGGTACGCGCGAGGTGACCCCGTTCGACGGCGAATCGGTGGCGCTGGTGGAGGCGATGGCCTCGATGGCGGCGGTGGCGATAGAGAAGACCAAACTGCTCGAAGATACCCGGGCGCTGTTCAATTCGGTCATCGAGGTGCTGGGGGTGGCGATGGACGCCAAATCGCACTACACCGGCAACCACATCCAGAAGGTGGCGAAACTCAACATCGAGATAGCGCGGGCGATACACGACGACACCGAGGTTTTTCCCGATATCCGTTTCACCGACAACGAACTCGAGGAGATACGGCTCGCCGGCTGGCTCCACGACATCGGCAAGGTGACCACCCCCGAATGGGTGATGGACAAGGATACGAAACTCAAGGTGGTGCTCGACCGGATACACCTCATCGAGGATCGCTTCACGCGGGCGGCCGAAGAGTTGAAGAAGACCGACGGTGCGGCGGCGGAGAGGCTGCTGGCCGACCTGCAGTTCATCCGCGAGAAGAACCGCCCGGTCGAGGACATGCGCGACGACGATATCCGCCGCCTGCGCGAGATCGCCAGCCGCTGCCTGCCGGTGGCGGGCCGCGAAGAGCGGCTGCTCACCGACGACGAACTGCGTAACCTCGTCATCCGGCGCGGGTCGCTGACCGAAGAGGAGATAGACAAGGTCAAGGAGCATGCCGTCTGGACCGCCCGGATGCTCGAAAAACTGTCGTTCCCGGACCATCTGAAGAATGTCGCGCTCTACGCGGTCCAGCACCACGAAAAACTCAACGGGCAGGGCTACCCGCAGGGCGTCGGGGCCGACCGGATACCGTTCCCGTCGCGCATCCTCGCCATCGCCGATCTCTACGAGGCCCTTTCGGCGCGCGACCGCCCCTACAAGGAGCGGATGCCCTACGAACAGACCATCGGCATCCTGCGCAAACAGGCGGCCAACGGCGATATCGACGGGAAGATACTCGAATTCCTGGTTGAGCGCGATATCTTCCGCAAGTTCGAGGAGAAGTACCGCAACGGCAACAACGGCTACGCGGTCCGCGGATAGGCACATGACCTTCACGGGACAATAACGGACGATGCTGGACATCACCGACATCGGGCAGGCCTCCCGGACCCTGTATTGGTCGCTGCTGGGGGGGATGTCGTTCGCCGCGCTGTTCGGCGTCGCGGCGCTCCGGGTCCGCGCGATATCTCCGGCCGTCCGCGGCGCGCTTATCGCCAACGCCGCCATCGTCGCCCTGCTGCTGCTGTTCTTCGCCGGTCTATTCCTTCAGCGCATCGTGCTGCAGGAGCGCCTGCTGTCGGGCGACGAGTCCTCCACCCGCTATCAGGCCCAACTCTTCGCCGCGGGAGAACTCTGGCATGAACCGGTCTCCCCGGAACTGCGGCCGCTGTTCCTCCGCCACCATGTGGTGGTGCACAAGGATCGCGAATTCTCCAAATACCCGCCGGGCACCGCGCTTTTCGGCGCCCTGTTCATCCTGCTGGAGCGTCCCGGAGCGATGAACCTCGCGGTGACGGCACTTTCGCTCCTGCTCCTCCTGTGGCTGGCGCGGCTCCTGTCGGGCGGCTGGATCGTGCCGCTCCTCGCGGCGGTGCCGTTCCTGTTCTCGACAACGACGCTGTTCCACGCCGCCAGTTGGTTCTCTCATCCGGCGGCGATGCTGTTCCTGCTGGCGACGCTCATCGCTCTGATACGGGCCGAACGGGCCGTTGCCGCGCCGCGCCGCCGCGCGGGCTACCTGCTGACCGGTCTTCTGCTGGGGGCGCTGCTCCTGACGCGTCCCTTCGACGCGGCGCTCACGGCGCTCGCGATAGCCTGCTATCATCTCTGGGACCTTGTCGCTTCGCGGGACCGGCGCGCACTCCTGCGGCATTGGCTTGCGCGGCGTTGGGAATGGTTCGCTCTGGTCGCCGGCGGAACGGTCGGCGCGGCGCTCTTTCTCGGCTACCAGAAACTCTATACCGGTTCGTGGCTCCTCTCACCGTACCGGCTCTACGACCGGAGCGGCGAAGTGCTTGCCGAACTTGACTTGTCCGGCGGACACCTCGTCGGCCGGGGACTGACCGAACTCACCCCGCGATTCCTCCAGCAGCAGTGGGAATGGTCGTCGGGGGTCGTGATGCTGCTGGCGGCGCTTTATGTCCTCCTGCGCTTCCTCTCCTCCGCGCGTCCCCTGCCGCGATCGGCGACGGCCGCCCATTCTCCGTGGCGACGCCACATCGGCACTTCGCTGAAGCGCTCCGAACGGCTGGTCATCCTTCTGCCGCTCCTGTTCATCCTCGGCTATGCGCTCCATCCCTTCTCGGGCGGCGACGGGTACGGCGCCCGCTACTATTATCCGGTTTTCTGGTGCTGGTGCTACGCCGCCGCCGCGCTGGTGCACTATCTGGCGCGCCGGTTCCGGCAGGGGCGCGGCGCCTTTCTCTACCTGCTGTTCCTCATCGCGGTGACCGTGCCGTTCGGCGACCGGCTCGACGACGCCTGCCGGACGATGCATGCCGAAATGACGCGGCGTTACGGGTTCCTCGACGAAATGGATACGCTCATCCCGTCGCCCGAACGGGCGATCGTCCTATTGCGGCGCGTGCCGGTCTACGACGCCGGGTTCTATGTCCGTCATGCCCCCGCGGCGGAGGAGCGGATACTCTACGGCCGGGCGCGTCCCCGGTTCACGGCGATGCGGCAACTGGAGGCCGCCTTCCCCGGAAGGACCATCTACTTCTACGACCATGACCGCGCCGCCGGGAGCGGCCGTCTTGAGCGGCTGGGCCGCCGTCGGGAGGAGCCATGACCGCCGCCCCGTTCCTTTCCCTCATCGTTCCGGCCTACAACGAAGCGGCCACCATCCGCGCCGTCATCGACAGCCTCAAAGGGCTCGACGCCCGCATCGGCGCGCCGGTCGAGATCATCGTCGTGGACGACGCCTCGACCGATGGTACCGGCGATATCCTGCCTCCTTTGGCCGATAACGGAATGATCCGCCTGATCGCCCACCCGAAAAACCGGGGCAAGGGTGCGGCGGTCCGCAGCGGCATCGCGGCGGCGGCGGGGGAGTGGATACTTTTTCAGGACGCCGACCTCGAATACGACCCGGCCGATATCCCGGCGCTCGTCGCGGCGGCGCGGAACGGCGCCGACATAGTGAACGGCTCGCGCTTCATCGCCGGAAACGACGGGGCGACTTTCCTGCACATCGCGGCCAATAGGAGTCTTTCATTCTTTTCGCGGGTGCTGACGGGACTCCCGATAACCGATATGGAGACCTGCTACAAACTGGTGCGCGCCGAGCTCCTGAAAAGCCTCGACCTGCACGAAGAGCGGTTCGGCATCGAGCCGGAGATAACGCTGAAACTGGCGCGGCTCGCCAAACGCGACGGCCTGCGCTATGCCGAGGTGCCGATATCCTACAAGCCCCGCAGTTACGCCGAGGGGAAGAAGGTCGGCCTCAAGGACGGCCTGCGCGCCCTCTACTGCCTTGCCCACTACCGCTGGGGCGGGTGAAAGGGGGTGAGGTTCTCGATACCTCATCCCGGCCTTCTCCTTGAAAAAGGAGAAGGAGTTATTATGAATTGTTATTGTTTCGGAGGTTGATATGGAGCGGCTCAAAGGCGAACTCAAACGGATCATGGCGCGGTTCCCCGGCCACGGGTTCCGGTTCCGCTATCTCGATTGGGAGACCGATTTCCTCCGGTTCTACCGCAGTCAGGCGAACTATAACATCTCGAAGCGGACGGTGGTGCTGAATGGAACGGTGGAACGCGAGAAGCGGAAGTTCTCGTTCCAGATAGCCGACCCTGACGGCGCGAAGGCGGAAGCGATGGTCGAGCAGGCGGTCGCTTTGCTGAACGATCTGCCGCCCGATCCCGATTTCACCAGTTTCGAGGACGACCCGACGCAGTACGACTACCACGGTTTCGTGAAGGCGGCCGATTCGGCGCCGCTGTCGCGCAAACTCGACATCCTCGAACAGGCGGCCGCGGCGGCCGGCCCGCTCGGCTTCGACATCTACGGCACCTTCATCACCGTCAATTCCGACGGCTTCCTGCTCCAGTCCAACGGGCTCGACAAGCGGATATTCGTCTCGCCGCTCATGCTCGACATGAAGGCGGTGAAACGCGACGGCGGCGTGTCGGTCATTAATTCCTTCGGCGGCACCTCGCTCGACCGCTTCGATCCGGCGGCGTTCATGGCGGAACTGGCCCGCAAGATGAAATGGGCGACGCTCCCCGTCACCGATGTCGATCCGGGCGACTACACCGTCATCCTCGCACCGCACGCCGTTTATTCGTTCCTCACGGCGCTTTTCTCGGGGGCCTACGGTCCGGCGCTCGATAACGGCACCAGTTTCTTCGAAGGGAAGGAGGGTAAGCCGGTCTTCCCCGAAAGCGTAACCGTCGCGTCGCGCCCCGACCACTCGCGCCTCATCCCGTTCCCGTACAACGGCGACGGCCACATCGCGCGGCCGCTCTCCTTCATCGACAAGGGGATATTCCGCGATTTCGTGATGAACCACTACTACGCCCATAAACTGAACCGGCCGAAGAACGGATCGGTCGGCGTTTCGGCGCTTGTCATGGAGCCGGGGAATGGATCGCTCGAACAGATGATCGGCGGGGTGGAGCGCGGCCTCTATATCGGCAACCTTCACTACATGAACTTCATCAACCGCAAAGAAACATCGGTCACCGGGCTGACCCGCGACGGCACCTTCCTGATAGAAAAAGGGAAGATCGTGAAGGTGGTCAACAACCTCCGCTACACCGTGAAGATATCGTCGGTGTTCGAGGGTATCGCGGCGGTCGAGAACGGCCAGCAGGTGGTACCGAACTCCGACAACTACTTCGAGTTCGACATCTCGGCGGGGCTCGTGCCGCACATCCTCACGAAGGGCTTCAAGATCAGTTCCTCCACCCGGACGATATAGGAGGTGACGATTTTTGACTTCCGGTATGCTTTTGTTATAATGCCCCTGTCTTTGGTGAGGTGGACGATGACTTTTCCCTGTTCTGACGAGGCATTACGGCACACGAATTGCTGTCTGTCTGTCTGTCTGTCTGTCTGTCTGTCTGTCTGTCTGTCTGTCTGTCTG
>ERZ1645192.1940-NODE-1940-length-17145-cov-7.324927_pt1 | contig 17145 bp, 21 predicted proteins | sample MGYA00575354_ERZ1645192 | MGnify/ENA primary metagenome ERZ1645192 (study PRJEB40844, sample SAMN11349763) | freshwater sediment metagenome | isolation source: river sediment | host: Sediment | place: India: Faizupur Khadar , New Delhi | collected 2017-02-21 ... | reverse complement strand
GCCGGTTTTGCAGCCGCCGAGCGTCCGGCATTCCGCCAGAAGCTCCGGACCTGCGGCGCGGTGAATGGCTCCGTCAACCCCTCCGCCACCAAGCAGCGAGGAATTCGCGGCGTTGACAATCGCGTCGATCTGAAGTGTTACGATGTTTGCCTGAAGCGCACTCAACTTAGTCATCGAACCGCCTCCAAGACGTGATGATCGAAGCACTGCCCGCATTAACGGGCAGTGCTATTTGATGTAGGGCGCGTTCTCCTGAACGCGCCGAAAATTGCGGTCTGTTCGGGGAAGAGCCCCTACAATTTTACTTCATAGCCTGTTCAACTGCCACCGCTACCGCAACAGATGCGCCGACCATCGGGTTATTACCCATGCCGATCAGACCCATCATTTCCACGTGGGCGGGAACGGAAGATGATCCGGCAAACTGCGCGTCCGAATGCATTCGACCCATGGTGTCGGTCATGCCGTAGGAGGCGGGGCCGGCCGCCATGTTGTCGGGATGCAGCGTTCTGCCTGTTCCGCCGCCGGAAGCGACGGAGAAAAATTTCTTCCCGGCCGCGATACATTCCTTTTTGTAAACGCCCATGACCGGATGCTGGAAACGGGTCGGGTTGGTGGAATTTCCCGTGATGGCGACATCGACGCCTTCCAGATGCATGATGGCCACGCCTTCGCGCACGTCATCGGCGCCGTAGCAGCGAACTGCCGCGCGGTCGCCCTTGGAATAGGCTTTCTCCTTGGCCACGGAGACTTTTCCTGTTTTATAATCGAATGCCGTCGCGACATGGGTGAATCCGTTGACGCGGGCGATAATGTGAGCTGCGTCTTTTCCAAGACCGTTCAGGATGACGCGCAGAGGAACCTTGCGCGCCTTGTTGGCCGATTTAGCGAGCCCGATGGCGCCTTCCGCGGCGGCGAATGATTCGTGGCCCGCGCAGAACGCGAAGCACTTTGTTTCTTCCCGAAGCAGCATGGACGCGAGATTGCCGTGTCCGATGCCCACCTGACGGTCGTCGGCGACCGAACCGGGAATGCAGAACGCCTGCAGACCAAGGCCGAGCGTTTCGGCGATATCCGCGGCAGCCTTCTGACCTTTTTTAATGGCGGCGGCAGCGCCGACCAGATAAGCCCAGCCGGCGTTTTCAAATGAAATCGGCTGAATCTCCTTGACGATTTTTCTGACATCAACGCCTTTCTCGAGGCATACTTTTTCGGCTTCCTCCAGCGAGGAAATTCCATATTTCGCGAGAAAAGGAGTGATCTGTTTGATTCGTCTTTCGTATCCTTCAAATAAAGCCATGTTTCTACTCCTTATCCTTTACGTGGGTTAATAACTTTAACAGCTTCGGCAAAGCGCCCGTAAGTTCCAGTTGCCTTGGCCAATGCGCTGGCCGGGTCCATGCCTTTGGAAATATGATCCATCATGACACCCAGATTAACGAACTTGTAACCGATGATTTCGTTGTCGCTGTCCAAACCGATTTCCAGCACGTACCCTTCGGCCATCTCCAGATAACGGGGACCCTTCTCTTTGGTGCCGTACATCGTGGCAATCACGCTACGCTGGCCCTTGCCCAGATCTTCCAGGCCGGCGCCGATGGGCAGACCGCCTTCGGAGAAGGCCGTCTGTGAACGGCCGTAGGCAATCTGCAGGAATATTTCCCGCATCGCGGTGTTAATCGCGTCGCAGACCATGTCGGAATTCAGCGCTTCCAGAACGGTTTTATGCGGCAGAATTTCGGCGGCCATTGCGGCGGAATGCGTCATGCCGGTGCAGCCGATGCATTCAACCAGCGCCTCTTCGATAATCCCGTTTTTCACGTTCAGGGTCAGCTTGCAGGCTCCCTGCTGGGGCGCGCACCAGCCGACGCCGTGGGTCAGCCCCGAGATATCCTTGATTTCTTTTACCTGGGTCCATTTGCCCTCCTGAGGGATGGGGGCGGGGCCGTTTTTCGGACCTTTGGCAACCACGCACATCTGTTCAACTTCATGAGTGTATTCCATAACTTAAATCTCCTCTCAATAATACCTGTTCGCTTTTAACAGCTAAATTATCAGCAATTAAAAGTAATTTAATATTAAATACTGCCGAACGCAATGTAGCACCGGAGGGGTTATTTTTCAAATTAATTTGTTAGAAAAAAACTTAAACTTTTGATTTCTTAGATATTCATTATCGCTGGAAAAGTCGCAAACGGTTACGCGCTCTTTCGATAATGTGAAGCGTACCAGTCAACCACTTCCCTGATCATTTTCTGATAAGAAGTCTTCTGCGTTTTCGCCTGTTCTTTGAAGAAGGTAATGCTCGATTTCTTTAAAGAAAGAGTCACTTTCACATTATCTTCTTTCAGCACCAGCTTATCCGGGGGCGGAAGAAAGTCTCTGATGACTTTCAGTTGGCCCATAGGTTCTTCAGTGTATTTTATTTTGTTCTTCATAAATTTTCCTTCCTTTTCTCCAATAGCCCGCGCCATAAATGCGAATAACATTGGCACGATATGTAAACCTCACCGTCAAGATACCTTCGCCGACATGTCCCATGCAGTAATAACGGTTTTCTTCAGAACTATGGGTAATGTCTTCCGCAATAATACGATAAGGATCAAGAAAAGCCCGTTGTGCGGTAGTAAAAGAGACACCATGTTTTAACTGATTGTCTCTATCTTTTCCCTCATCCCACTCGAAGGCAGCTTTTTTCATAGGTTGATTATGCCAGTTTCAAGCAATAAAAGCAATATAAAAGTATGGATGTATATATGGTAAAATATTTTTTCGCTGTCCGCCGTCCAGCGAAGAGATGAGGAATTAAGTGTTATGTCCCCTGAACTCATTTATTGATTACATTACGACTTGAGAAAAAAATTATTTAAGAAAACGACAATATCACCCGGAGCGTAGCGATCGGCCGGATTGTTTTTGTTGTGCTGCTTTCGTATGTAAGGTTATCCCCAGTGCGCCTATGACTTTAAGAATCGTATCGAATCCCGGACTTCTTTCCCCCGATAGCGCCTTATACAGACTTTCCCGGGAAAGACCGGCATCCCGTGCCACTTGAGACATACCTTTTGCCCTGGCAATGTCTCCTAATGCCTTGGCGATAAACGCTGCATCACCATTTGCTTCTTCAATGCACATTTCCAGGTAAGCGGCCATTTCCTGCGGTGTGCGAAGGTGCTCGGCGACGTCATATTTTGTTGTAACTGTCTTTGCCATATTTGACTCCTATAAGTTTCGTGCCAGGCGAAGAGCGGTTTTTATATCCTTTGCTTGCGTGCTTTTATCGCCACCGGCAAGCAGGATAATCACTGTTTGCTCGCGTTGAATGTAATAAACCCGATAGCCGGGACCATGATCAATACGCATCTCCGATACTCCTTCACCGACCGGTTTGACATCTCCCGGATTGCCCGCAGCCAGCCTCTCAATGCGTGCCTGAATGCGTGCACGTGCGCGAATGTCTTTGAGACCGTCGATCCACCTGGCGAAATGTCCGGTTTTGCGAATTTCAATCACGGTTGTCGTGTAGCCTATTGGCTACATATTGTCAAATAAAATTTATTTATGATTAATCAGAAGACTGTCCGCCGTCTGGCGAGATGGGAAATTAAGTATTATACTCTCAAATTTCTGGTAAAATCAAAACCATTGAACTTTCATCAATGAGTGTTTTGTGTTAATCGGTAAATTATGAACATATTGAATCGAAAATTTTATCATCGGGACACACTGCGGGTGGCGCGGGAGCTTTTGGGAAAGAAGCTGGTGCGGCGGATAAACGGTCTTGAACTTTCCGGCATGATTGCGGAGCCGGAAGCGTATTGCGGAAGCGAGGACAGTGCCTGCCACGCTCACCGCGGCAAGACGCAGCGCAACGCCGTCATGTTCGGCAAGCCGGGTCATGCCTATGTTTATTTTACTTACGGCATGCACTACATGCTCAACCTGGTGACCGAAGAAGAGGAAAATCCCTGCGCTGTGCTGATCCGTGCGATTGTACCGCTGGATGGAATTAAGGAAATGGAAAAACGCCGGAAAAAGAAAGGCGCTTTGTTAACCAACGGACCGGCCAAACTTTGTCAGGCATTATCCGTTGATAAATCTTTAAATGGCTGGGATTTAACTTTGGGACAAAAATTATGGGTGGAAAATTATAAGAAAATCCCGAATTCAAAAATCATCACTACGCCCCGCATCGGTATCGATTACGCGCATCAAAAACACAGGGAAGCTCTCTGGCGATTTTTGATTACAAACTGAAATGATAGGTTTAGTTTTGATCAAATTCTTTTTGATAAATCTCCGGAAATAATTTCCAGATAGCTAAGAAAAGAGAGGCGATAACCGGCCCCAGAATAAAGCCGGAGAATCCGAAGACGGCTAGTCCGCCCAGAGTGGAAAGAAATATTAAAAGGGAATGCATTTCTACATCGCGTCCCATGAGAATCGGCCGCAGCAGATTATCTACACTGGTAATGACGATCGAGCAGAAGAGCAGAATGGTGACGCCCTGCCAGATATTTCCCAGTAAGAGCATGATAATTCCCGCGGGTACCCAGATGATCGCGGAGCCGACGGCGGGAACGATGGAAAGGGCAAACATCAGAACACCCCAGATCAGCGCTCTTTCAATACCAGTGATATAAAAAATCAATCCGCCCAGAACGCCCTGAACACCACCGATGACAAACGTGAATTTCAAAGAGGATTTAGCTGTCGTTAAGAACTGTTTGATAAAATGGTCAAGATGTCTATTGTCCACAGGTGTCTTTTCTTTTATGGTGGTCACAAATTTTTTCCCATCCCGTATGAAGAAAAACATGCTGTAAAGCATTACGGCAAACTGAACCACAATAAGAATGGTGTTCTGTGTAAAATCCGATATGTGGTTGAAAACATAGTCGGTTAAAATTTTAAAAACTTCCTGCGATTTATTGATTAAAAAGGCCTGATTCCAGTGCAGTTTGGCGAATAATGGTTTTTTGCTCAATGCTCTAAGCGCTTCGGAAAAGGTTCCCATCCAGTTACTGCTGTATGCATTGAAAGATTGATATATATCAATGGTCTCCATGATCAGCAGATCGATGAGCAAGGCAACCGGCACAATCAGACAAATAATAATGCAGACCATCGTCAGGCTGGAGCAAAGATTGGGATTGGCAATCTTTTTACTAATGGCATTATATAAGGGTGCAAAAACGCTGGCGATTAAAACCGCCCACAATAAGGCATAGAAGAAGGGTGCGAGAACATAAATGAAAAGAACGGAAATAGAAACCAATAATATGAAAAAAACTATTTTCTCAAATCTGTTTTGCTGTTTGTCTTCCATAGGTTATATTCTCTTTGTAAAAACGTTGAACATAAGTAATAAGCCATAGCCGTTTTGTAATGTCAATTCATAAATTTAAGCGCAAAACAGTAATACAAAAGAAAATTGCAGATTTTGATTGACATATTGCGAAGCATGGCTATGTTAAGCCAGAGATGAATGATAATATTCATCAAATAAAGGAGGTTTTTTTGATGTTTACAGTTTCGGAAAAAGCATTGGAAATTATCAAAAACTTTATCAAAGAAAAGAAACCGGATGCCTCAATCCGCATTACCATGTCGATCGGCTGATCCGGGCCCGCTTTGGGCATGGCTCTGGATGAGCCGGGAAAAGATGATGAAGTATTTGATGAAAAAGGAACAAAATTTGTAATCGAGAAGGATATTTTCAATCAGGCTAAACCCATCAATGTTGATTACGTCGAATCACCGCAAGGTTCAGGATTCAGGGTAACTTCCAGTCTTTCTGCCGCCGGTGGCGCCTCTTGTGGTTCAGGTTGCAGCTGTTAATTTCCAAAGAGGGGAGAAATCTTTCTCCCCTCTTTTTTTCACCCGTATGACTCAAGAAAGAAAAACAAAAATCGATCAGGCTGAGCGTTTCCTGCAAAAAAGAAATTACAATGAAGCCATCGCCTTGCTGGAAGAAATTTATCAGGACTCTCCTGAAGAAGACTCAGTAGTGTTAATGCTATCCTGGACCTATTATGACAGCGGAAAAACCGATCAGGCCATAAAGTATTTAAATATTCTGCTTGACCGGGAGCTTCAAAGGAAAGTCTTCACCGGTTTTGCCTTCGATGAACTCGTTCGCATTTACAAGCAGACAAAAAATTTTCTCAGTCTGGTGGAGATTTGCGAAAGGGTAAATGCCGCGCAGCCCGAAGATGTTTGCCTGATGACTGAATTGGGTAACGCCTATCTTCAATCAGGCCATTATCAAAAGGCGAGAGAAATTTACGAAAAATTAATTGAAATTGAAAATGACAATTCATTTTTCTACTGCTCCCTGGGTGAAGCTCTATTTGCCGCCGGTTTACATCAGGAAGGCGAACAGGCTTATCTTAAGGCTGGAGAAATTGATCCCGATCAACATGATCATTATTATTTCAAGATGGCCTCTTTATTTCAGCAGGCTCAAAAGTACCAGGACGCTGTAAGATTATTAAACAAATGTGTAGCCGTTAATCCGTCCAATCCGTTATATTATTGTTCGCTGGGTGACTGTCTTATCGGTTTGGCACAAATACAAAATGCTCTGGCGGCATACGAAAGGGCGGTTCAAGTCGATCCTTCGCATGCGGGAGCCTACTACAATCGTCTGGGAAACTCATTAATGAAGACCGGAAATTATGCGCAGGCCGCCGATGCTTTTAAATCGGCCATACAACACGAACCTGTCCGTCAATATTATTTGAATCTGGCTTCAGCCTGTAAGGAATCGGGACGTCATGATGAAGCCGACATGATGATGAAGGAAGTGAATAAAACCAGATCATAGAAAAGATACTAATATAAGTCTTGAAAATAGATTCTGAAGTAATCGGCAGAGCATTATCCCACTTCGCTTCGCATGTGGGATAATTCCCAATCCCGATTCATCGGGATTGGATAGTTCGATTTACTCTTCGAACATCGCTGAGCTCGTTCTCAGAGAATCTCACTAAACTTTTCCCAGCTTGCGCTGAAAATCCCTGAAAACGTGGTAAAAATATTCGTTTTCTTCCATTTCTTTTTTTAAGATAAGACCCAATTCCGAGATCTCTTCTTTATTGATGATTAAGTTAACACTCTGATTTAACGTGTTCATGTAATCCATGGTTGCGAATGTGGAGCTGATGAGCACGGCAAAAATCTGTCTGCGAACAACAATAAGCAAATTGTCCAAATACTCAAGGACTTTATTGACCCCGTCTTTTCCGACGTTAAAGTTTTCATTGACAACAATAACGTTAAACGTCTGAAAGGTTGTGTATTTCAAGGCTTCTTTCGATGTTGTCGGTTCAATGACATTAAAATTGAGCGTTTTTAGGTTTTCTCTAATTTTTTGTCTGATCGCCGGGTCGTCTTCACAAATCATGGACGTGCTGGTGTCCATATCCCGGTAATCGAACGGTCGTCCGGAATAATCCAACTCTTCTTCAATGGATTCTGGCGCTAATCTTTCTGTTTGCATATTGAGTTCCTAATAATAATTTTTATAATGGATGAATATCATCGTTTCCATGAATCTGTTTTTGTTTTGCCGTACGTCCTGTCAACTTCCAGTTTGTCGATGCTCGATGTCTGTTCCCCTTGTTGTTTTTTGACCAGGTCTATTCCCCGATTTACAATGGCTCTGTTGGTGGAATAGGAAATCGCGATGTTTTCGGCAATGAGTCCTCTAGCAAACAGATCAATAATGCAATCATCAAACGTCATCATGCCAAAGGCTCTTCCCTGTGTGATGATGTCATTAAATGTTTTACCTTCTGATTCGCCGTGAAGAATAACATCTTTCACCCGCAAGCTGGTACTGACCACTTCAAAGGCGGCAACACGTCCGCCGCCTATTTTCGGTAACAGTCGTTGACAGGCTATCCAGCGAATGGCATCGGCAAGGCGCACACGGATCTGGCTTTCTTCATCTCTGGGGAACATACCGATGATACGGTTGATGGTTTGTCCCGCATCTACCGTATGTAAAGTACTCAAGACAAGATGACCTGTTTCAGCCGCGCTTAAAGCGATTTCAACGGATTCCCGGTCGCGCATTTCACCGACCAGAATGACCTTGGGCGCCTGACGCATGGCAGCGCGCAAGCCATTAACAAACGAATCAAAATCCTTCCCCAGCTCTCGTTGATTAATCGTGGAATTTTTTTGATTATGCGTGTATTCCACGGGATCTTCCAATGTGACAACGTGCACGGAACTGTTTTCATTGATTTCGTTGATAATCGCCGCGAGTGATGTTGTCTTACCGGTGCCCGTTGCGCCCGTGATCAGAACAATACCGTTTTTCTCGCGGGAGATTTTATAATAGGCCTCCGGCAATCCCAGCTCGGCGCAGGAAGGAACCATGGATTCCAGTTTCCTTAGGACGATGGAGAAATTTCCCATTTGTGAAAATATATTAACACGAAAACGCGCGATGCCGGGCAATTCGTATGACAAGTCGCACGAGCCTTCTTTAATTAAATCTTTCATCAACCGGTGATCCTGATTGATGAGGTTCAGAGCAAATATCTCTGTTTGAAAGGCTGTCAGCTTGTCAAAAGGCGGCCTTAATGTAACAGGCGTCAATTGACCTGTCGATTCAACTTGAAAAGGCTTGCCCACCGTTATTATTAAATCGGAAATATTGGGATAGGACTCCAGCATTCGTGTCAGGATATGGTCAATTTCCGGTTTTCTCATAAACGCCCCTCACTTCTTAATTTATGCTTCGGTAAAATCTGTCGGCGGCTGTTTCAAAAGCTGACGGAAACGGCCTTTTTCATTGGCCTTCATGTACGCGTCGTCGCCGGATATCCATCCACGGTTGTACAAATCCATAATGGCATCATCGAGAAGTTGCATTCCATATTTCTTGCCTGTCTGCATCATGGATGGAATCTGATAGGTTTTTTGTTCCCGAATCAGATTACGCACTGCCGGTGTGGCAATGCAGATTTCCAGAGCCACGCAACGGCTTTTAATATCAACTCTTTTAAATAAAACCTGGGAAATGACGGCGCGTAAACCGTCGGCCAGTGTCGATCGGATTTGCAATTGTTCGGTTGCCGGGAAAACCTCGATGATTCTGTCCACCGTTTTCGGCGCGCTGGTTGTATGCACTGTTGAAAAAACCAGATGACCGGTGGAAGCGGCTTCAATCGCCAGCGAAATCGTTTCCAGATCGCGCATTTCACCGACCAGAATAATATCCGGGTCTTCACGCAATGCTCCGCGCAACGCGGCTGAGAACGTTTTGGTATGGATTCCTACCTCCCGGTGATTGACGATACAATTCTGACTTTTATGAATAAACTCAATAGGGTCTTCGAGGGTGATAATATGATCTCGACGCAGACGGTTTGCTTCATCGATAATAGCGGCCAGAGTTGTTGATTTGCCGCTGCCGGTGGGGCCGGTGACCAGTACAAGACCGCGCGGAAGCAAGGCCAGTTTTGATATAACACTGGGAAGGCCAAGCTGCTGACAGGTCTGAATTTTATCAGGTATTTCACGAAAAACAGCAGCCATACCGTATTTCTGTCGGAAGAAATTGACGCGGTAGCGGGCCAGAGAAGGAATTTCATATGCGAAATCAACATCTCCCGTTTCTTCAAACTGCTTGATTTTATGTTCCGGAGTGATTTCGTAAAGAAGAACCTTTAACGAGTCATTGGTGAGAACATCATATTTAATTCTTTCGATGTCGCCGCGAATTCTGATGGCGGGCTGCTGACCGGCAACGAGATGAAGATCGGATGCGCCCTGATCGTGCATGAGGTTAAAGAAAGCGTCAATTTTTGCCATGAAGTTCTCCTTGTGTGATTTAGAATATCATCATTATAATCATTCGTAAAATAAAGACATCATTTGAAAACGCAGTCTTTATCTTTTTCTGAGCATTCTTTCCAAATTTGTGTTCAAGTATAGAAAAAACATAATTGGTTTGTCAAACTAAAAGAAGGCAAGAGATGGGTGGAATATAACCACCTGTTTTTCTTTTTTATTGCTGTTCACTACCGGATCATAACGGCGCGTATCGGTCAGAAGGGATGGTTCCCTTTGCAAAAAAAAGTCAACATGATCATCAGGGTGTATAGCATCTGTCGCTTTTATCATTTGAAATCCTTTCATGAAAGCGCCCGGAAGATGGCTATTCCAGCAGATAAGGTTTTACAAGATTGTTCCATTCTGCTTCAGATTCACATTTTTTTCCCAAAACATTACAACTTTTTATCCCACTGGCATTGAGATAAAAATTACCATAGTATTTATTTTGCTTAACATCCATCAAGCCGATGACGGTATCAGATGATGATAACGATATGAGAATAAAACACTTATGCAGTCTTTTATTATAATGACATTGATAGGATCCTTCTACACGATACTTTGTTCTGAAAAAATTTTCACTATCGTCACAACACTGCTTTTGTGATTGATCATCAGAATCTCTTTTGTCCGATAAACTTGTCTCGCAACTTACGAAGAGACATAAAACAAACGATAAAAGAACAGCCAAACAACTTTTTTTCATGCAATCCCTGCGTTCATTTGATGTGTCCCGAGTAAACCTCTACTATAAACTTCAGGAGACAAAAATGATAGCATAAATATTAATTTTGGCAATATCTCAGAGTAGAATTTTTCAGTGGGATATCGTTTGTCTTGTCACAATGAGTATTATGCTTAACAATATCTTGACACCCGTATAATCAATGATATGTGCTGCCTCACGTTTTTCCGGCGGAAAGTGTCAATGTTGGGGATGTAGCTCAGCTGGGAGAGCGCGACGTTCGCAATGTCGAGGAGCCCAGAACCTCATTCAATAAAATTCAAAGAAGTTCAATAACCCGTTTAAGATGGCGGGTTTTTTCGCACATAGTTGTGTCAATAATTTTATAAAAAACATCTGAATCATGGGCAATAGCCCTTGCCTTTTGCCCATCCAAGGCCTTTACAATAACCGTAAGAGCATGCTTTTTGTAAATCAGCACAACCCAGCGCTCTGTCGACATTTAAATACTTTAAATAAGCAAGTCCCCTGTTGTTATAGGCCAGGGCATATTTCGGTACGATGTTTATAGCCTCGTTATAGTGCTGCATAGCCTTTTCAATTTCCCCTTTGGCAATCAGGGGTTGAGAGATGTTATTATGCGCCAAATAATTATCCTTCGTTACAGAAAGGGTATGATTCCAAAGGTCTAAGCTGTTTTTCCAGTCGCTGCATTGTTGCCACGATAATAATGCCATGGATGCTATAAAAATTATTCCCGCTGACCATAGGACAGCTTTTCTTGTATGTTGATTTTTCATCAGAGACGGTATGCCCCAGGCTATCATCATGGCAATACCGATGGAAGAAAGATAATGATAGCGGTCGGCCATAAAGTAGTATTTCGATGTCTGCGTCATGACGATAATAGGCATAATCATGATGGTGAACCATAGCCAGCCCACTGATAAATAGGGCATCCGCCTGATCATAAAAATAACAAATATAGTCATAAAAATAGTCAATACGAATGATCCAATCGTTTGCCATACAGAAATATGGAGAGGAAACGGATAGAAAATGGCCATGTCATAAGGCCAAAGGGTTTTTCCCAGATACGTGATAAACGCAAGAGATGTGTTGGCCAATCTGAAAATCGCGGGGAATGCCTGTAACACGGGTTCTGTAAGGGATGAATTATCAATACTTGCATAAAGGTTAATAGTAAAAGTAATACTTGCCAAAATGATGAGAGGCGTCTTTTCCTTAAGCTGCCATAAAAAAAGATTATCTTTTTTGGAATCGAAACGTTTCAGTGGCCAGTAATCCAGAAGAATCATAATGATGGGCATATAGATGGCAAAAGGCTTGCTCATCAGGGCTAGAACAAAAGAAAAAAGAACGAGGAAATACCTTCTCATAACCGGTTTTTCCGTGTAATAAACATAGAAACATAACGTCAGCATCCAGAAGAAAGCGATCAAAACATCCTTCCGTTCAGCAATCCAGGCAACAGACTCCACATGGAAGGGATGAATGGCGAAAAAAGCGGCGACAAAAGCGCTGGGCCAGATTTCCTTGCTCATGCGGCAAAACAGCCAGAAGAGCAATAATGTGCTGAGGATATGGAAGATGAGATTGGTTACGTGATACCCGCCGGCATTCATTCCATAGAGTTTATAATCCAAAATGAAGGATAACCAGACCAATGGATTCCACAATTCGATATATTTTGTGCTAAACGCCCAGCTCAATGTGCTTAACGAGGTTTTTGATTTGATGTGATTGTTTTCTGTAACATACACGTTGTCGTCGAAATTGATGAAGTCAAATTGATTTACCTGCCAGAACACGGCAAGGGTGAGTACGGCAAGAAAGATATAAATGATTAATCTCTGTCTATCGGGCCTGATATTTATTTTTTTTAGCATAGCGAAAAACAATCTAAGCCTTATCTGGTCATCGTGTATTTCTGCTGGTCTTTGGAAACGTACCATTTGATGAAATTGTGTTCCAATCCTATGGCAGCAGGTTCGATTCCCTGGAAACGTTTGTGCACGATGACCAGGGCTTCGGGAACATAGAGAAACGTGTACGGCTGGTCTTCGGCCAGTATTTCCTGAAAACGGTCATAATATTTTTTTCTTTCCGTCTGATTGAAAGTGCTTCTGCCTTTTTCGAGCATGTCATCAACCTCAGGATTGTTGTAGGAAATAAAATTCAGCTCTTCCGGCGCCGTTTTGCTGGAATGCCAGACGTCATAGGCATCGGGATCAAGCGGGATGGTCCATCCCAGAATAACGGCATCAAAACGGCGTTTATTAATAAAGTCCGTCACAAATGACGACCACTCGAGGACACGGATTTTCACCGTAATGCCGATTTCCTTGAGGTGACGCTGAATGATTTCCGCGCATTTCTGCCGGGTCTCATTGCCCTGATTGACGACAATTTCGAAAACAAATGGTTTGCCGTCTTTTTCCAGAACACCCTCCTGATTCATTTTTGTCCATCCCGCGTCACGCAGTAATTCGCGGGCCTTTTGAGGATTGTAATGATAAATTTTAACCTTGTCATTATAGGCCCATGTTCCGGGTTTGTAGGGGCCGTTGGCTGGTTTTCCCAAATTGAGTAAAACACCATTGATAATTTCATCTTTGTTGATGGCGTAGGAAATCGCCTGCCGGACTCTTTTATCGGAAAACAGCGGATTCTTCAGATTATAACCCAAATAGGTATAGCCGAAACTGAGATATCTGTATTTGTTAAAATTATTTTTGAACAGATTATTTTCGGTTTGACGTGTGTATTGCAACGGCGTCAAGCCCATCATCCCTATATTTTGAGCGCGAAGTTCCAGAAACATTGTGGCCGTATCGGGAATGATGCGTGTAATGCGCCCGTCTATGTATGGTTGTCCCTCAAAGTAAGCCGGATTGGACACGAGAACAATTTTCTGACCGGCTACCCATTCCTTGAATTGATAGGGCCCGGTGCCTATCGGGCGTCGTGACAAAGGACTTTTTGTTATGTCCTTGCCGGCAAGCAGGTGTCGCGGCAAGACGGCCGCGTTCCAACTGATTAATGCGGGCGCGAAAGGCTTGTCGTACGTTACCCGGAAAGTATAATCATCGGGGGCTTCCGCTTTTTTGACTTTTGCAAAATCTCCCGCGTAAGCTGTCGGGGTTTTTGGATCAACCGTCACCTGATACGTATAAAGAACATCTGCAGACGTGAAAGGACGGCCATCGTGCCATTTGACCCCTTTGCGCAGATGAAATGTTATGACCAGGCCGTTTTGCGATATATCCCATGATTCGGCCAAATCGCCCACGACATTCATATCTTTGTCGTATTTGACCAGGCCATTGTAAATCATTCCACAGATATTGTGGGATGCCGTATCAGATGCCAGAAGCGGAATCAGGTTGCTGGCATCGCCGATATCCCCACGCACCAGAATATCTCCGTATGCCGGTTTTGCATCGGTCGGGCCGGCATGATTTTGATCCTGTTTTTTTTCGCAGGCCGATAATAATAGGATGGCCGGGAAAAGAAAAAATAAAAATCGAAATAAGCGCATGGGAATGATCTGCTCCTTTGTTATTGCTCGATGCTGGTTTTGAGTTTTTTCTTATGTTTTTTTCGCGGCTTGTGAGCGTCTGATTTTTTTCTTTTGGGCAATTTAATCTTGGTATCCTTGAATTTGTTTACAAATTCCCTGGATGCCAGATATTTGTCGGCAAAAGATACGATAAAGGATTCCTTGTATTTCGGAGGAACCAAGGTGAGCGGCCACATATGCTTGATGACAATGTCCTTTTCAATATCATTCAAAATAAAATGCGTCGTTGCGTTATGCAGGGCTATTTTGGGATGTTCTATGCCGTGAAATTTATCTTCAGGCAGATCCGGAACATCGTGATTTCTCCAGTCGTACAAGAAGAAATCATGCAGAAGAGCGCCGCGTGCCGCCGAATGGTAATCCAGTTTCAGAAACTTGCACGTCCGGTATGAAAAATAGGAGACATCCATGACGTGCTCGTAAATGGAAGAATTGTGATGATAGTGTTCCTTTAATTTCAGAAATTCCTCGTGTTCATAAATATCACCGATAATTTCGTAAAATTCGTTTTCCAGGTGTTTGCGTCCAACCATGCTGGGAAGCAGCTTACCGGGGATGGATTTTAAAAAAGAACCGATCCTGCTTTTGATTTCTTCGTTTATATTTTTGTCAATATACCGACTCAAATGGGGAAACGCTGTGCGAAGGCGTTGAAAGGAATTTAATATTTTTTCGATTTCAGCATTGCTCAAGTTGAAATATTCGGAATAGAGATAAGCAATTTTTCTTCTGAATGCGGTAATCGAAATAATGGAAAAAACAAGATCAGTCATGCCGTAAATGAAGAGAAAAATGGCGGCGGCGTGAATGAAAGTTTCATGTTGCAACTGCACCAGTTTTAAAACGGCCGGATGAATGAAGAGAACAAACCCTAGGGCCAGAATGGTCCAGATCACCGAAAAAAGGAGGCTGACTCGTCCCTGTAAATTAAACCTGCTATCCGAATAATCCCAGAGTTTCAATTTAAATATCTTCTCGCACGCAAAACCCGTAAAATATTCAATAAAAGTCAAAGCCAAGCCGTAAATAATCAGTTTTATCGGCAGAGGCCATGGATGAATGAGACATTCCAGGCCGATAATGAAAGCGGCGCCAAATCCATAGATGGGAACAAAAGGCCCGTACAAAAAACCGGCGTTGATAAATTGGCGCTGCGTTATAGAGCGGTAAATGACCTCGATAATCCACCCCATGAAAGCGTAGATTGCGAAAAGGACGATAGCTTGGGATATGCTTATATTGCAAAATATCATTGTATATATCTATCGAATCTCAAGGTTTCTATAATAATGGGTGAAAAAATTTATAATATTAACGTCCTATTGTCAATGAGTCTCTGCCGTATCGGCGCTGTAAAATAAAGAAAGGTGCGTGGTTGGACGTAAAAAATTCCGGTGTGCGTTTGACAATGGGTGCTATGGCGGGATGCTTCTTGAAAATTTTCTCCAGGAATTTGCGGACGGCAGGTCTGTGCCAGCCCAGAGGGTGCTGAAAATTTTTATATAGTGATAGATCGCCCTTATAGAAATCACGAGTCGCCAGATTTTGCGCCTCAACACTTCCGGACGGCAGATTAAAGATTGCGAGGTTCAAAAAATCAATGCAGGTGTGATGTCCGGCAACAAAGTCCATGGTTTTCAATGCGCTTTCCTGATTTTCCGGCGGTGTGCCGAAAAGAAAATAACCATACGTGGCAATACCTGCCTTTTTCAGATTTTTTAACACTTGAGAAGTTATTGATAAATCAATGCCTTTGTTGATCTCATCCAGAACGTTTTGATCGCCGGATTCAATTCCCAGTTTGAGCATCACACATCCGCTTTGTTTCAGGGATGAACAGAAATCTTCATCGGCTAAATGTGTGGTGATCCGGGCAAAACCATACCACGGTGCCCCCGGAGGATTTTGCGCCAGCGCCTTTAAAAGGGATGGAGAAATGGAGCTGTCCAGAATATGAATCAATGCAGGCTGCATCTGATGGGTTAATATTTTCAAATCATTTGTTACTTGAGAGATATCCAATGGCCGATAGGCATTCCCTTCGGCTTTCTCCGGGCAGAAAGCGCATTGGTGCCAGTAGCAGCCATGCGCTCCGCTATAGGGAATAACTCTTCCGGGTGACAAATATTGATCCAAGGGGAAGCTATTGTAATCGGGACGGGAAATGCTTAAGCGACTTTTCGCTTTCAGAATGTCCAGTAATTTCTGCTCTCCCGGTCCTTCCACTATTTCATCGGCAAGACCGCCAAACGTAGTTTGAGTGGCTCCCAGTTTAACCCATGAAGTCATCAGCGATCCGCCTAAAATAATTTTCTGCCGCGGGTGAATTTTTTTAATGAAGCCGATTATGGCAAAAGCGCACAGCGCCTGACTCAAATAGTTTAACGAAAAACCGATAAAATCAGGATTCCGCTGCAAAACGTCTTCAAGGCGATGCCGGAAATAAGAATAGAAAGGATTGATGTGCGGTTTCTCTGCCGCCGATATCAGGTCGGCACTTCTTGCCGGCGAAAGATTTTTATCCTGATAATCAGACAGCGATAGATCAATATCCAATCCCTTGCCGGCCACATTTAAAAGACGATTGATATCCATAACCGATTTTTGATAACGGCTTTGGTTCCGATACGTGGATATGTCCCTCTGCGCCGCAAGATTTAATCCCAGGTTTTTGCGGGCACGGGCTGTCCATCGATCGGTTGATGTATTTTTTGAAGATTCGTTTTTGAGCAAATAAAGAATGCCTTCCAGATTGGCGTCAATCATTTTGTGTGCGATGCCGTTTTCAGTCAAGCACGCGGATAGTCTGGCAATGCCCGCGGGAGGTTCCGAGCATTTGACAACAGGCGGATGAATCAAAATTATTTCTGGAATCATAATAATTTTTCTTAGTATTTAATATCTGTATAAGCAAGATTGATTTTAATGAGACCCAAATTTTAATGAGACTCCAATCTGACAAGCGAATAACCTAAAGGCCACTATAGGCGCAGTCAGATTG
>ERZ1645192.1939-NODE-1939-length-17147-cov-10.956061_pt1 | contig 17147 bp, 14 predicted proteins | sample MGYA00575354_ERZ1645192 | MGnify/ENA primary metagenome ERZ1645192 (study PRJEB40844, sample SAMN11349763) | freshwater sediment metagenome | isolation source: river sediment | host: Sediment | place: India: Faizupur Khadar , New Delhi | collected 2017-02-21 ... | reverse complement strand
AGTTAATTTAATGTATTTGCGGTGTTGCCTTTTGTAGTGATAACAATTACGCCGTTGGCCCCTCTCATGCCGTAAAGACTTCCGTCCTTTTGTACTTCAATTTTCTGGATAGTATACACATCCAAAAAATTGTTGACTACACTGAATGAATCGTACGACATACCGTCGATCACAATAAGCGGTTCGTTGCTGCTGTTTATACTGCTCATACCCCGTATATTGGCTGTAATTCCGTTAGGCCCGTAAGTGATTCGCAGTCCCGGTACAAGGCCGGTAAGCAGCTCGGCCAAATCTCGGGCCGGCCGGGTTTTAAGTAACTCGGGAACATTACTGATTGTGTTGGTAGGAGTGGTTCTGGTTAAATCCTGAGGGTGGTGGCTTTTGATTTTAAACTTCTTGCCGGACTTCATGGTGATCAATACGGAATCGAGCCCGTAAAGCGGAATCTCCGTTGGGCCAATGACAGGGAGCATAACTGTCATGGTGTCTTTGTCGGATATGCCTTCCAGCCTGGCAATACCAAGATTGTCAGTTAAAAGCGTGGCAGTGTTTGCTGTAAAATTGACTGCGATGCCACTCATCGGCTTCCCTTTTTTATCTACAACCTTAAGGCTAAAATTACGAAGTGTATCCTGCAAAGCGACCTCTTCTCCGGCTTGCGCCATAGCCAGATTGGCACTGAACAAAACAAATAAAAGGGTAGCAATAGTTTTCATATGATTTATTTATAAGACAAACAAATATAAGCAAAATATTTCCATAAGGGAGCCACATGCAGGGCCTGCTTCAACTCGTCGTTCTTTAAAAGGTCCAGAACCTGATTTTCAGACAGCAAATGAACGGAAAGATCTTCTGTTTCTTCCGGGTGAGGAGGTGCCACGGGGTAGACATTTCTGGCAAGATAACAATAGGTCAGGTTATTGTGTGTTCCGGGATTGGCGGAAATTGTCATGATCAGACTCCATTCGCCCATGCCGTACCCGGTTTCTTCCAGCAACTCACGTTTTGCAGCCTCGAGAGGCGTTTCACCCGGATCACAGACTCCTGCACATAATTCCAGCGAATCAACGTCAAGCCCCCGCCGGTACTGCTTTACAAAGATAAATTCTCCCTCTGGCGTTATGGCTGTAATATTAATCCATTCAGGATATTCCAGTACGTAATACTCCGGGATAACATGTCCTCCGGGAATTTCCAGGGATTCGCACCTGACTGTCAGCCATGGTCTGTTGAAAAGATAGCGGCTCGATAGGATTTTCCAATTCATATAACTTTCTTAAATAGAGATCTGTAAAGATATAAAAATCGGCACTATTTTTGCTATGTATACTGCTCTTGTTTGAATTATACTATAAAAATGATTTATCCTACAATTAAAGAACTTTATTTAAACAGTATAAAATCTTTTGCTAAAAGACCTGTTTCTTCGTTGTTCAACGGGGAATCGCTTTCCTATGAACAATTTGGCGAGAGGGTTAGGCAAATGGTTGATATATTTAGAAAAGCTGGGATGACTAAGGGCGATAAAGTGGCGTTGCTCAGCAGCAATATGCCCAACTGGAGTGTTTGTTATTTTGCCACAGTCATCTCGGGAATGGTAATTGTGCCTATACTACCTGATTTTTCCGCAGACGCAATTTCTGGTATTCTTGAGCATTCCGAATCAAAAGCGTTGTTTGTGTCTGACAAACTGTATGCGAAGGTCCCGAAGAGTGCTGTGTCCCGCATGAATGTGGTAGTCCGCGCTGTAAATCTGGCGGTGATTGCACACAAGGATTGGTCACTCGAAAGAGAACTGGCTGTAACTGCAGATCCCATACCCGGGGACCTGGCCGCAATTATTTATACATCTGGAACTACGTCATCGCCTAAGGGTGTTATGCTGAGTCATAAAGCGTTGTGTACTCAGCTGCATTTCGTGCTCAATACCATGGAAGCAAATCCCGACGACGTGTTCCTTTCTATTCTGCCTCTCTCGCACACATACGAGTGTTCTTTGGGGATGTTATATCCTTTCATGCGCGGGGCTTCGGTGGTGTACCTGGGTGTCCCTCCAACTGCAACCAGCTTATTGCCTGCACTTAAGCAAGTGCGGCCCACGTTTATGCTTTCCGTTCCGCTCATCGTAGAAAAGTTATATGCCCGCCAGGTGCTGGGTAAATTTACCGGGAACAAGTTGCTGAAGATGATCTATAAAATCCGTTTTGTGCGTCGACTGCTGCACCGGGTTGCCGGGGCAAAACTGTACAGTACATTTGGCGGAAGGCTTAAATTTTTCGGGATTGGCGGGGCAAAATTAAACGGACCTACGGAAAAATTCCTCAGAGAGGCCCGGTTCCCGTATTCCATCGGATACGGATTAACAGAAACCGCTCCGTTATTGGCTGCCGCCGTGCACCCCGATACCTGTTTGCAGTCAACCGGGCATATTCTGGACGGAATTCAAATGAGACTGAGCAATGTGAACCCCGAGACGGGAGTGGGTGGTATTGAGGTCAAAACCCCTTGCATAATGAATGGATATTTTAAGAACCCCGAGGCCGATCAGGAGGCTTTCACTCCGGACGGCTGGTTCCGCACGAAAGACCTGGGTGTGTTGGATAAAAAGGGACGTCTTTTCATCAGAGGCCGGCTGAATAATATGATTGTAGGGTCTAACGGAGAGAATATCTATCCCGAGGAGATTGAAAGTGTGCTTAATACCCATTCTTTAGTGACGGAGTCTGTAGTAATCCAGGAAAAAGACAAACTGGTGGCCCTGGTTTATTTTCAGGATCTGAAGCAGGAACTCAGGGACCATATGAACGAGGTTTATGCCGATATTATGCAATTCGTGAACGAGAGAGTAAGCAAGATATCGAGGATCACTAAGGTCTATGAACAGCAGGAAGAGTTTGAAAAGACGCCCACGCTCAAGATAAAGCGGTATCTGTATACGAATTTAAAAAACAATAAAAAAAGAGCGGCTTCTTAGCTGCTCTTTTCTTTTTTGAAGTGGATCTCTGCCTGGAAAACGTTCCGGGTTTCCTTTCGTCCTTCTATATAATAGGTCAGCTGGTCTGTCTGTGCCGTATAGAGTTCCACCGGGTCTGACAACCGGGATTCGGTATTGAAGTTGATGCTGAAATCATCTACGGGAAAAGTTGTAACGACATCGGCAGGTATGCAGTCACAGGCCCATTCCATATATTTCGCATTATTGGTGTGCTGGTTAAAATCAATATCGGATGTCATAACTTTTCTCACACCCCAATAATTCAGGAGCGCCTCGCCGGGCATGGTAATTTTATCACAGGGCTCTTCTATGGCATGCCGTTTTTCCTGCGTCCGGATCTCTTCCGGCCCGAATATATGGTCTGCGCGTTGTATGCGCCTGGTACGGGCGTGGATCACAAGCCACGAGCTGGTAGCGAGCACGAGCGGTTTTCCGTCCCCATCGGATACAAGAAAATCCCTGAGAGAAAAGATCCCGTTCTCTCCTTTATGCCAGGTTTCTACAGATACTGTTTCCTGCCAGAGGGGAGCCCTGAGGTATTTAACATGCATCCGGGACAACACCCAAATGAGTTCTTTTTCAATCAATTGATTATACCCAAATCCCAGTTGGATGGCGTGGGTATTGGCCAGCTCCTGGGCCGTATTCATAAATGCAAAGGGTTTTAAATGCCTGAGTGCGTCCGACTCATAACATCTGATGGTCCAAGTGTCTTTCATGGTAATGCAAAGTTACGGTTTTTATACCGTCTCGGGCAAGCCTTCTCTGTAGAAGCTACGGATGAAACGAAGTACTACGCCTAAAATCGTCAGCAGTATTCCGGAGGCTATCATCAGCCACTGGATGGGCATGGTATCTGCCAGGGGTCCGAAGATTAGTGTCCCGAGCGGAATAAAAGAAGAAAAGATAATGGAATACAGCCCAAATACTCGTCCCATCATCTGCGGCTCAACTTTTTCCTGTATCATAACGGTCACCGGGGTATTGCCAAAAGGCATAGCAATACCGATTATGAAAATGACGGCCAGGTACACAATAAAGTTGTAAGTGAATCCCATAATGAAGGTAAAGATCCCGAATACAACTATTCCCAGGGTAAACGTGTCCATCCTGTTCCTGAATCCTCCCCAGGTACTTAGCAGCACGCCGCCTATGACGGCTCCGGCAAAGAAGGCTATTTCGTTGGCCGTTAGGTACCAGTAATCGCCTCCGAATGTCCTGGTCACCATAAGAACGTTCAGAATGGCACATGGAGCAATGAGTATGGCAAAGAGGGTAGAGAATATAAACAGTTTGCGGACGAAAGAGTGGTTTAAACTGTAGCGGATACCTGCTTTAAGTTCATCAAAATATCCGGCGTGTTCTCCGGCTTCTTTTTCTTTTGCCTTATGCAGGAAAGGAATACCTATGAGAATAGAGATGCCAATGGCTGCCGTTACCACATCTATAAGCAGAAGGTAATGAAAGGCGCCAAAGCTAAGTATTGCCCCGGCCGCAGCAGGGGAAACAAGATTTATGGTGGAATGTATGCTGTTGGTAATGCCGTTTATCCTCATAAGCTTGTCTTTAGGAACCAACTGCGGCAGAATGGCTTGTATGGCGGGCATTTGTATGCCCGATCCGGCCGATCTGACCGCCGAGAAAATAAACAACAGCCATATCCCCGATGCGCCCCTGGCCATAAGTATGGCCAGGATGAGCGTGGCAAGGGCAATCCCGCCGTCAGAGAGTATGATGAGCATTTTTTTATTGTATCTGTCCGCCCATACGCCCGAAAAAATGGATAACAGAATCTGTGGACCAAAACTGCACAGAACCGATAATGTGACGTAGAGCCCCGAGGATGTTTCACGCGCAATGTACCAGGTGATGGCAAACTGCACGAGCATAGATCCGAATAATGTGATTGTCTGTCCGGCCAGAAAGGCCGTTATCTGTCGCTTCCAGTTCATTTTCCTCTTGCTTTAAAACTTTCAAAGATAAAAAAAAACAGCTTCCGGGAGCTGTCTGCTGCGCAAGCTCACTGAAACTCACTTAACCGGGCAGTTCCTCTGTTTGCCAGCTTCTAATCGTCTATAGCATTTCTCAAACACGGTGAAGAACATCTGCAAGATATTTAGAACGGGAAACACCTCCCTGTGGTGTTATTCCTTTGTGAGGAAATGGAAAAGGGGCAGGATTTTCTGAGGCAAACCCGGAGTGCTGCGCAAGGCCCAATTTGCGAAAATTAAGTGCATGAATATCAGGTATTTGAAAATCTCAAAATCTCTCATGCGCGGCACTCCCGGACTGCACGGTGGCAAAAGTCCTCGATCTGTGAACAAAAACGGCCTTATATGTTCACTGAATCATGAAAAACAGGGTGCTGTTCACAAAAACAGCTCAAAATGTATATGGATTTGCAGAAGAACCTGTACAGATTGCTTTTCTTTAGGTAAGCAGCAGCCTGTGACAAAAGTTTATTTTTTGAACCAATCAGAAGTTTTTTCCGGAATCTGCACTTTAGAAAAGTCAGCAAATCTGGCGTCATTTGTCTTTTTAGGGCTTTATCTGTGCTATTTAGAATAGCACTTCGTAAAGAAAGCCAGGTGGTCATCAGAGTTGTTTTGAAAGGCGGAGCGCCAAAGAAGTTTGGCGCTTATATCAGGCGCTGCTACGCAGCACCGCTCTTTCTGGCGGCAGCCCGGAAGGGAGGTGGTAAGTTGCAATTTAGCCATTAAATGCCGTAACGTACAGTATATAAGATTAATATAAACATTGAAGCTTTTCGACCTACTTACCACATCCCTTGACAGGATTGCTCTTTGCAGACGTTCTTTTGTTGTGAGGAAATGGAAAAGTGGCAGGATTTTCTGAGGCAACCCCGGATTGCCGCGCGTAAAATGAAAGAAGCCGGCTAAAATCATTTTTTAGTCGGCTTCTCCTCTAGATCAGCGTCTGGCAGGTTAGAACCGGGCAGACCTGGCAGATTATCTTTCCTGGGCCTTTTTCTTTAATTGTCTGGTAATACGTGCGATGACCTGTTCAATGCCCGATTCGGGTTCAATCACATTGTATTCATCCCAGAAGCCTTCGTCCTGGAAGTCGGTGACTTTATCCAGTGTGATATCTGTGGAGCGGATACGCTGTGTGTTGGGTATTTTGGTCATTCTGTCGCTGCGTTCCGTAATGGCCATTTCCGAAGTAATGGTATAAGTGTTCTTGAAAAGCTTTCTGTCCCACTTGGAATCGAATTTGATCTCCGTACGGGAGTAATCGAAGGTCCACTTGCCGTTCATTTCTTTATACTGAACCAGGTATGCGGCGTAAAGCACATTGGCCCTGAACCCCATAGGTTTGCGTGAAATGAAGATGCTCGAGGCGTCGGAACGGTTTTCTACGTTCATATTGAATTCCACTCTCGAGATGGCCAGCGAGTTCGTTTCTATATAGATCTTTCCTCTGAAGTGAATGTCGGAGACGCTCTTCTTCTGATCAAAACTAACCACGTGATGTGCTTTTCCGTCAATCTGAACCGGTTGTTCTATCTTGAAATCGTAGATACTGGTTAATTCAGGGATATTGGTACCCAGGAACGGATATTTGGCTACGTCAATTTCAAGTGCCGAGCTGATACCGCCGCGGAACTTAACAAATACGGTGTCTATGCGTGACCAGTCAACACTTCCGCGTCCTTTGAAAACGCCTACCTGGTCCATTCCGTACAACCTGGCGTAGGAGGCCTTGTTGATATCCAGAACGGCTTCTGTGAGCGTAACGTAAGTATTGCCTTTACGGATCATTTCACGATAGAATCCGGTCATTTGCATGGTCTCTTCGGGATAATTTTCGGGGATCCTGTTCAGAGCAGAAATAACCAGATCGCTTGGGATAATGGGCTTAATAAGGACGGCCGGCAGATTGGTAGCAACAAATTGCAGGGGGATCTCCTGAACCAGTTTAGTTTTCATGAAATCCTGAATGGCATAGGTAGCCGGGTGGTAGCCCAGGTAAGAAATACGTACGGAATCTTTGGCGTAGGCAACGGGGAATTTAAGCGTAAAATATCCTTCTCCGTTGGTGACGTTACTAATGCCTCTGTTCACGAGGTAAATTGAAGCAAAAATAAGGGGTCTGCGCGTTTCTGAATCTACAATCTTCCCCGAAATGGTAACGGTCTCGGGAGCGACATAGGTAAGTACAATGTAGTTGTTCTCAAAGACGTATTTCAGGTTAGTATTGCGGAATGCCTCTTCCAGGCAGGCCGCCACAGTTTTCCTGCCTTCTTTGACAGGAAGGATTTCATTGACATTTACATCTTGTTTGCTGTAGACAAAAAGGTAATTTGTCTGCTTTTCTACTTGACTGATAAATGATTGAAGAGTAAGGCGGTTCCCTGTGATCGTAATTTGTGCGTCCTGCGGGACGTCAAGTTCTGTGGCCGGCAATTGAATTGCAAAAACGGAGCACAGAATAAGGGACAATAAAAATTTTTTCATACCTTTGTAAAATTAGATGTTAATACTTTTATAGTGTTAGCTGTTCTACCGGCAAGTGTTGCAGCATTTGCCGGTTTTTTTATTCAATTACAATGGAGTCGTTGCTCCTGTCTTTTTCCATGTTAAAGCGGTAAATTTTTTTCATTGTTTTAAGTATACTCTCCAGCCCGTCATCCTGGCGAAATTTGCCGCTGAAACGGTACGAAGCCAGGTTGTCATTGTTTATGACAATGGGGATTCCAAAGTAGAGCTCCAGCCTGGAGACAATTTCTGAAAACGGGACGTCGTCGAAAGAGTAAATACCCTCTTTCCAGGAAAGGAAATCGGAACGCGAGAAGGAGCCTTTAACGAACTCGCCGTCTTTCACTTCCACCGATTCGTTCGGTACCAGACTGGCAGAGACCGAAGCGTCGTCTTTCATGAAAGTTTTTACCGAACCTTCCACCAAAGAAGTTTTTACGTCTTGTCCCTCGTAGGCGAATACATTAAACCGGGTGCCGAGTACCTGGATATCATACTGGTTAGTGATAACAAGAAACGGATGCGCCTCGTCCCGGGCTACTTCAAAAAAAGCTTCTCCGATGAGTTCCACCCGTCTTTCATCGCCCGAAAATTTATTGGGGTACCGAAGCACGGAATTGGCATTCAGCCAGACAACCGTTCCGTCACTCAATTTAAACGAGGTGGTACGGTCGTTATGCGACGATACTTCCATCATGTAAACGGCGGGTTCTTCGGGCAGTGACGGGATTACCGGCTGGATAAGCCCCTTTACGGCAAAAAGAACCAGTATAACAGCGGCAGCGTAGCTGAACGTTTTTCTGTAAAAAAGAATTTGACGGCGTTTTCTGAAACCGGCAAGGGGAGCGGCAGCAGAAATAGGATCACGGTCAGAGGAAAGCAAGGAAGACAATGCCCTGACATTTTGCATTTCAATGAATTCTTTTTTCAGTTCAGCGTCCTGTTCCAAAGAAGCGAACAACTCCTTTTTTTCATCGGGAGTAAGCTCATTGTCAAAGTAACGTTGAATGATCTCTTTCATAGTGGTCTTCGTTGTTTCTGATATATGAACGTTTGAACCCGAAAAAACCACCAAAGCAATCAGATAAAATCTTTTAATTCCGTTCTTAATTTTTTTAGAGCAATAGAAATTTGATTTTCTATAGTGTTGACAGACAGTCCAGTAATCTCTGCTATCTGGGCATATTTTTTTCCTTCAACACGGCTCATGAGAAAAATTTCCCTGCATTTTTCGGGCAGCCTGTCTATGGCTTCCCTGACTTTTTGTTCAACGTCTTCGCCCGGAAGGGTATTAGATCCCATATGTTCCAAAGCAGCCAGCTTAAGGGCCATTTCGGCCTGGTATTCACGGGCCACTTTCTGGTGCCTCAGGTGATCGATGCATTTGTTCCTGACCAGCGCATACAAATAGGAAGATACGGTTCCCTGGATCTGAAGCACGCGGTGCCTCTCCCACAGCAGTAGAAAAACATTCTGAACAATGTTTTCCGCTACCTGGTCCGAGAGTACGTATTCCCGTGCAAACCGGCACAACCCGGAGAAATACGATAGATAAATACCGTCGAAATTCTCTTTCGTGAGCTTCATTTCACAAAATTGGGATTTTATTTCAAATATTCATACGCCGGAACCACGTCAATCTGAATATTACTGTGTGAAATAACCTCTTTTTGACCAAACGTCACCAGTGTGCCTCTCTTCAGACCCAATTCGCCCGCGGCAGCAGCCAGTCCTTCCACCTCGTCCCGGCGATTCTCATCGTGCAGAGTCCCGCAAACCTGCACAACACGGTAATGTTCGTTGTCGCCCGTTTCGTCCGCAGCAATAAAATCGCACCGGTATTTAGAACCGGAATTATAATAGTATATGTTACGGCATCTCCTTCTTAAAAAAAGGTAAACCGTGTTTTCCAGACGCGATTCCGGGTCGGGTTCCGATGCCGTGGCAACGTTTATGAGCCCGACGTCCATTGCATAGATTTTTTTGGGATTCCGTTGACGCGCTCTGGTCGAATGACTGAACTGCGGAATCAGTTCCAGCAGGTATGCATCCCGGTAGAAGTTAAAGTATTCCAGCACGGTGGCGCACGAGTTTATTCCAAACAGACCGGTAAGACGATTGGCAGAGACCAGTTGTCCTGTATGTTGCAGCAGGTATACAGCCAGCCGGCGCAGGGCACCGGCATCTTTCAGGGAATGGTGAACGGCTATATCACGAACCAGAATGTCATCCAGAAGATTGCCCAGGATGGAAGTGCCCTCGTTGCGTACAAATTTTGGGATCCCTCCCGTTTTCAGATAGCGGGCAAGAGAGTCGGGTCCGCTGGCGGAACGGGAGAAATCCAGGAACTCAGTATAGGAAAACGGGAACAATTCCATACTGACGGCAAACGGTACCTCAAGTGTACGGGCGTTGGTATCTGTAATGAAGATTCGCCATCCGTCTTTCAGAAGATCACAAATAAATGATTCCCATTCTTTCATGAGATGTATCTCATCAAAAAAGACTATGCGGGAATCGCTCCGGGCCGTCATAGCCCTGCCCAGACGGGAAAAATCGGAAGGTTCAAAACCCGATAACCTTATATCTTCGAAATTCAGATAAACTACCCCGGTGAAATTTTCTTTTTTCTGCAACTGGATAAGCAATGTGCATTTGCCACATCTTCTGAGCCCGGTAATGAGGGTAGCATATCCTTTTTTTACCGGTATTCTATCCAATGATTCCCTTACCAGATCGGTTTTTTTGCTGACAAAATATTTCCTCTGGGAATCAATAATATCTGATAGAAAATCCTGGGACAACATAGGCTGATTTTATTTATTTCAAATGTATAAAATTATTTAATACAAGTAAATAAAGATTTTCACCTACAATGAAATACCTTGCAATAAATTGATTTAAAGGTATTTGTATTGTGAAAAAAGGCTGTTATATTTGCTCCCGAAAACTAAAAATGAAAACATATGATCCGAAAAACCGCTTTTGTAAGTTTTTTTATGCTCATCTCTTTTTCTCTTTTTTCCCAGGAGGTTGAGGTGTTGGATGAAATCGTGGTGACAGCCACCAAGACCGAACACAAAGTACTCGAGGTGCCTGCCCGGGTGGAATTACTGCCTGCATACATGCTTAAGACACATAACATCTTTATGGTAGACGATATTCTTTCGCAGGTGTCCGGCGTGAATGTCAGCCGGACCGAAGGTGTGTATGCCAAAAAATCTACGGTCTCCGTGAGGGGCATGGGTTCGGACCAGGGACGTACGCTTATTTTGACAGACGGGATACCGTTGAACAAATTATCTACAGGAAGTGTGAACTGGAACATGATCAATCCCTATACAGTTTCTTCCATAGAAGTTGTAAAAGGGCCGGGATCTTCTTTATACGGCGGGAATGCCATGGGTGGTACCGTAAATATTATAACACGTTCCCCGGAACAGGGCGTTCACGGTTACGCTGCCTTTGATTATGGAACGTACAACACCCTTACCGGAAATGCCGGGATGACGGTGCGCAAAGGTTCTGTTTACGGCGGAATCAACGGAATGTACCGACAGGGGAACGGATTCAATCCTTATCCGAAAGAGTTGCAGAATGAAGAAACGATAGCTGCCGGTGTTGAGGAATACCAGGCAGGAGGTTATATTGGCTGGGATATTGACCGAAATAACAATGTGCAGGTAAATCTGGGCCGGTACGATGGAACACGGGGTACCGGAGACCGTATCTTCTACGGAGACAGTATTATAGACGCTACCGGTCGATATCGTGACAACGAGATCAGATTCAGGTATAAAGGAAAATCCGGAGCTTCAAATTGGGAAGTAGCCGCCTTTTATCTTGGAGAGGAAATGAATGAAACCAAATACAAGAGCAAACAATTGTACGATGTAGTGGCCGACCGCAAAGACTGGGGCGTCTGGCTGAACTACGGATACGATATCAACGGAAAAGTCCGTCTGATGTCCGGACTCGAGTATAAGGGAGGTCTTGTGGATGGACGCGACATTTACAGCACCTCAACCGACGTGGTGATCAACAGGGGCAAGTCCAAAACGTTTGCCGGTTTTGTACAGGCAGAAATAGATCCCTTTGGCGGTAAGCTGACTTTCCTGCCTTCTCTCCGGTACGACCTGAGCCGTTTCTACGATGCCGCATATGAGATTCTACTACCTACTTCGGCCACTTCAAGCCTGGTTCAGTTCACTTCCGGTGAACTTGCAGATCAGGCAAAATGGCAGGGAGCATTCAGCCCTAAATTGGCCATGCAGTACGGTATTGCCAGGCATACCAGGATATACGCCTCTATGTCTTCGGGATGGCGTCCCGGTTCGCTGGAAGATATGTGCCGGTTCGGGATTAAGAAAACAGGCTTTATTGTTGCCAATCCCAATCTGAGCCCCGAGCGGATCTATACGTACGAACTGGGCGGAGACGTAGAGATAATCAGGGGATTGTCGTTGTCGGCTTCGGGATACTATTCAGACGGTCACGATTTCATTTACTCGGTAAGTACGGGCCGGAAGTTCATGGACGGGAAGAAGGAGAAAGACGAACTGAAAGTCAGCAATATTGCCGGGGTTGAGATATACGGGGGAGAAGTAAACGCCGTTTATTCCAATTTCCTGCTAACCGGCCTGGACGTGTTTGCCAATTATACGTATACACATGCTTCCATTAAAGAATATAGTAAGACGCAGGAAACGGACGAAGACCTGACCGGAAAATTCCTTACCTACACGCCACGTCACCAGGTGGCTTCGGGCGCGTCGTTAAGGAACAGGTATTTTCATGCCAGTATTACGTATCGTTATACCGGCAGTCAGTATATGACCGACAATAACAGCACTCAGGAAGAAGATATGATTGTTGCCCACGGGCTCGTTGATATCCGGGCCGGGTACACTTTCCGAAATTGGGTTACTTTGTCTGCCGGGGTTAATAACCTTACAAATAAAGTATTCCTGACCTCATCGGACCAGGTAGGTATGGGAAGGTTTTTATATACAAAACTGGAATTCAGATTCTGATCTTTAGCCCCTGTTTTCTTCGTAACGGGCTATCTTCATAATTCTGTCGTAGTGGCGGCCACCTTCGAAACCTGTGGTCAGCCACTCTTTTATTATCATTTTAGCCAGCTCGGGTCCTACCACGCGCGCGCCCAGCGCAAGCACGTTGGTATCGTTATGCAGCCGCGATAAGCGGGCCGAGTAGGGCTCAGTGCAGACGACCGCCCGTATACCTTTTACTTTGTTGGCCGCAATGGCCATTCCCACGCCGGTTCCACAGAAAACTATACCTTTATCAAATTCGCCGCGGGCAACCGCTTCACCCACAGAGATGCCAAAATCGGGGTAATCTACCCGTTCGGGACCATAGGCTCCCATGTCTTTAACTTCGTATCCTTCAGATAAAAGAAAGGCTTTCATTTCTTCTTTGAACTGGTATGCGGCATGATCGCTGCCTATTGCTATTTTTTCCATACGGGAGTAGTTCATTTGTTGTTTAATGCAAAACTACGGATATTTTTGTAATTTAGCAGGATATAATCAGATCATATGAAATCATTCAGATGGGAAGCACTTATTATGGCTTCGGGCCTGATAATACTTGGCCTATTGCTTAAAACAGGTCTGGACAATTTCTCCGGACGGGAAAGAATTGTAAATGTTAAAGGTCTTTCGGAAATGGAAGTGCCTGCAGATAAAGTGACATGGCCTCTTGTTTTCAAGGAGCTGGGCAACAATCTGTCGGACCTGTACGAAAAGATTAATGCCAACAACAAGGCCGTTGTGGCTTTTCTTAAATCTAACGGACTCACAGACGGTGATATAAGCGTGAATGCCCCCGAGATCATAGACATGCAGGCAGAACGCTACAATACCACGCCACCCCGGTACCGGTATAACGTGACCTCGGTTATAACGGTGAATTCTTCGCAGGTAGATCTGGTCCGTAAACTCATCGGGAACCAGGGAGAGTTGCTCAGGCAGGGGATAGCTGTCACCGGAGGAGAATACCGGTACAATACGGTATATTATTTTACCGGCCTGAACGATATTAAACCCCGGATGATTGAGGAAGCCACAAGGAATGCACGGGCTGCCGCAGAAAAATTTGCCAAAGATTCCGACAGCCGTCTGGGCAAGATAAAAAACGCCTCTCAGGGCCAGTTCACTATCACTGACCGGGACGAAAACACGCCATACATCAAGAATGTCCGAGTGGTGACCACCGTGAATTACTTTTTAAAAGATTAATAAACCTTAACCTCTCTCATGAAAATATTATACATTACACTAACATTGATTTTCAGTTCTTTGCTACTGTCTGCGCAAACACTGGGCGTAGAAGAACTGAATGAGATCCGGACCGGTTTTGTTCCGGACGACCGGACGGTGGCCCTTCAGAATATTCTGACCAACGACAACGACATCAGGAACAATACCAGGAACTGGAGTGCGTTGGGCAAAGTGGACCATTTCTTTAAATACAAGGTAGAAGTTAAAGGCATCACAGACCAGCAAAGTTCAGGACGCTGCTGGATGTTCACTTCTATGAACGCATTGCGTCCCGACGTTATGAAGATGCTCAATATTGACTCTTTTGATTTTTCTCATAATTTTAATTATTTCTGGGACCTGCTGGAAAAATCCAATTTATTTCTTGAAAATATCATAGCCACTGTCAAAAAAGATATGGACGACCGGGAAGTGGTGTCTTTTTTTAGTACTCCCGTGAACGACGGCGGTGTCTGGAACCTGTTTTACAATGTGGCCGAGAAGTATGGAGTGGTGCCCCAGTCCGTAATGCCCGAGAGCGAGCATTCCAATAATACCTATCAGCTGATAAGCGTAGTGAATGAGCGCCTGAGGGCGGGGGGATACGGTATACGTCAGATGGCTGTCGCCGGAGCCGGCGACGATGCACTTAGGAAAGAGAAAAAAGCCGTTCTTAAGGATGTTTACCGGATACTGGCACTGTGTCTGGGAGAACCCCCTACATCGTTTGCCTATCGGTATAAAACAAAAGACGGTGAGATAAAATCACTTACTACAACACCCCTCGAATTCTACCGGAGTATCGTAAAGGAAGATTATACCCCGGCCAATTACATTATGATCATGAATGATCCCACACGGGAATATTATAAACTTTACGAGATAAAGAACTACCGCAATACTCTGGAAGGGATCAACTGGATTTATCTGAACCTGCCCAACCGGGAGATACGGGCTTCGGCCCTGTCATCCATAAAGGACAATAACCCGCTGTATGCTTCGTGCGACGTGGGCAAGCAGATAAATACCCGTGCAGGGATCATGGACGTGAACAATTATAATTATGCTGCTTTATTTGGCGTAAACTTTGCCATGGATAAAAAAGCCCGGATCCTTACACGCCAGAGTGCCTCGAGCCATGCGATGCTCCTTATCGCCTGCGATACCGATGAAAATGACAACCCGGTTAAATGGGAGTTTGAGAACAGCTGGGGCGCCTCTTCCGGCAACGGAGGATATCTGACCTTCACGGACGAGTGGTTCTGCGAATATCTTTTCAGACTGGTTATCCATAAAAAATACCTAAGTCCGAAGGCTTTGGCGGCGCTGGAACAAAAACCCGTCATGCTGCCCGTTTGGGATTATATGTATTAATAATTCAGGAACAAAAATGAAAAAAACAATTTTTTCCCTGTGTGTGCTGGCTGTGGGTATAACAGCCGTAAATGCACAGAACGTCAATAAACAATACTATCCACAACCCGTTACTGACAACCGGAACGAGATTGCCATCCCTCCGGTAGACGGCTACCAGGTGTTGAAATGTGATTTTCATATGCATTCGGTTTTTTCGGACGGGTATGTGTGGCCTTCGTACCGTGTGGGAGAAGCCTGGCTGGACGGACTGGACGTGATTGCCATGACAGATCATATTGAATACCTGCCCTTCAGGGACTATTTCAAGGCCGATCTCAATACTTCATACAAGATTGCAGCCCAGGCAGCCGAACAGGTTGGGCTTATGGTGATTCATGGAACCGAAATTACCCGTAAACAGGGAGAAATAGGGCATTTTAACGCATTGTTCATACAGGATGCCAACCTGGTGCCGGATCCCGATCCCGACATTGCCATTCAAAATGCCCTCAAACAGGATGCCTTTATTCTTTTTAACCATCCGGGCTGGCTTATGGATACCATAGTGTGGACGCCTTTCCAGCGGAAACTGGCAGATAAGGGAATGATCCACGGCATTGAAGTATTCAATAGCCGGGAATATTATCCCAGGGTACTTTCGTGGTGTATGGACGGAGGGTACACTGTTTTTTCCAATTCAGACGTACACGGTGTGATCTCAGAAATTTACACGACACTTCGCCCCATGACACTGGTCTTTGTTAAAGAGAAAACACAGGAAGCCGTCAAGGAAGCTTTGTTCCATGGCCTTACACTGGGTTTTTTCGATAATAAATTTGTGGGTAAGGAAGAATTGCTTAGTGCTCTTTTCAATGCCTGTGTGCATTTTACCCTCCATTCAAAAAATGGTGAAAAGGAAGTATATACGGCAAATAATAATTCTTCTTTTCCGTTTTCTTTTTGCATACAGGGAGTCACATATAACATTGAGCCATTTTCCTCCATCAGGAATATCAACGTCACAGAAGGAGACAACAGGGCCTCAGTTGTAAATATGTGGTGCTATGAAGACAGGCACCCGTCCGTTACCGTCAGATAATGTATAAATTATTGTTCCATTTAAAAAGTTTCACCAATGACCCTCAGATCTTTTTTCTGTACCGTTCTTTTTCTTAGTTTGACCTCTGCTCTGTCCGCACAGCAGAACAGTGCCGGCTTCACCCTTGAGGATATATACACAAAGGGCACCTTTCGTTCCAAAGGCATCAGCAACGTACGCTGGATGGAAGGACAGGATGCCTATACCACGCTTGAGCAAAGCACCGTTAAAGGGGCGCGCGATATTGTCAGATACGAAGCCCTTACCGGTGAGCGTTCCGTGATCATTAGTGCGTCGCAGCTGGTTCCCGGACCCGAATACGGTGCACTGGCAGGCAAACCTGTTGTTATTGAAGATTATTTCTGGTCCGAAGATCATTCCAGGCTTATGATCTTTACCGCATCAAAACGGGTGTGGCGTTATAATACAAAAGGGGATTTCTGGGTGCTGGACCTGGCCGGAGGCAGACTGCACCGGCTGGCCGAATCGCTGGCGCGTTCGGAGCAGATGTTCGCCAAATTCTCTCCCGAAGCCACAAAGGTGGCGTATGTTTTCCGGAACAACCTCTATGCGGAAGACCTGTCCTCGGGGCGGATTGTTCAGCTTACACGCGACGGCAGTGACCGGATAGTCAACGGCACTTTCGATTGGGTGTACGAAGAGGAACTCGACTGCCGTGACGGCTTTCGCTGGAGCCCCGATGGCAGGACCATTGCTTTTTGGCAATCAGATACGGAAGGCACGGGCGTGTTCTACCTTATTAACAATATAGATTCTCTGTATTCCAAACCGTTGCCTTTTCCTTATCCCAAGGCTGGTACCACCAATTCGGCGGTAAAGGTTGGTGTTGTAACTGTACCCGATAACGGCCCTGCGGAAGAACCCCGCTGGTTTGACGTGCCGGGTGATCCCCG
>ERZ1645192.1938-NODE-1938-length-17150-cov-4.392103_pt1 | contig 17150 bp, 14 predicted proteins | sample MGYA00575354_ERZ1645192 | MGnify/ENA primary metagenome ERZ1645192 (study PRJEB40844, sample SAMN11349763) | freshwater sediment metagenome | isolation source: river sediment | host: Sediment | place: India: Faizupur Khadar , New Delhi | collected 2017-02-21 ... | reverse complement strand
GCGCAACTTCTTGTCGGAATACAAAGCGTTAAAGTGTTTGCGGTAACTTTCGTGGTCCCCGTAAACACAGCAGTATCCAGTATGGTCATCTGAAAGCATATCGCCATAATCAGTATGCGGGTCAACGATGGCGAAAACCGGTTTTTTCAGATTGTAATATGCGAGTGTGCGGGAGGGTGTATTGGGAATGGTGAACTTTTCGTTGAGTGAGATCAGACCAACATCTGCTACCATGGCCAGTTTTTCATAGTCAGCCCTCGGCAGATAATCGAAAACAAGGATATTCGCAAGTTTTTCTTCTTTGATCCTGTCTTCAAGATATTTCTTGTGCGTTCCTTTTCCTACCACGAGGATGGTCAGGTCCTGCTTATCGGTATTGAGTTTCACCAGATCGATCAGGTTATCCACCTTTTGTGAAATGCCCAGGGTGCCTCCGAAAAGCACAACGAACCTGCCGGTCAGCCCGTATTTTTCTCTGATATCTGATTCACTCATATCAGGAATAGCTGTCGCTTTGTTCCAGTTAGGAAGGATGTGAAGTTTTTCAGCCTTTACTTCGGGGTTGTGCCGGAGGATGTATTCCACATTGCCCCTCGTCATTGCCCCAATGGTATCCGCCACGCGGTAAAGTGCTTTCTCCTGCCTTCTGAAATACAGATACAAAGGATTCCGCTTGCTCATAAATCCGACATCCACCGCATTCTGCGGGAATATATCCCTCAGGATAAGATAGACTTTTGCCTGGTTCTGCTTTTTCAGGGAACGGGCTATTCCCGTGAGTGTGATCGGCGGGGTTGGCGTAACGATCAGGTCGAACTTCCTGCCGGAATAAAAATTCCGCAGAGCCCTGCGGTATTGAAAGGGCATCAGCAGGTTGGCGATCCCCTTGGCTACCGGCCCTACATTCATCAGGGGCATGGTTTTCACCCTCAGCACTTCGGCCAGTCCTTCGCGGTAAATACCTGTCTCCCGCTTGCTTTTTTCAAATGCCACCACCGACACCTCATGACCGTTGGCAATAAACTCAGCCACGAGACTGTTGTACATGCTGTCAGACACGTTGGCATCGTCGTAATTAAACATGAGAAAAAGTACCCTCATACGGCAGGCTCCATGAAATTAATCGGCTTCACTCCAGACAACGCGTTTGACATAGTCGGTATATGACAGGATGATCCGTACAACCTTATCGGAAACATTCGGCATGCTGTAATCGGCCACCCTTCTGAAGTTTCTTTCCCCGGTTTGCTGCAATTCAAGCTGAACCAGCCCCTGCATAACACGTTCCGGGTTAAGTCCCACCATCATAACCGATGCTTCTTCCATTGCTTCGGGTCTTTCGTGCGCTTCACGGATATTCAGTGCCCTGAAATTGAGAATTGACGACTCCTCACTGATCGTCCCGCTGTCAGACAACACCGCTTTTGCATTCATCTGCAGCTTTATATAGTCCGTCAGACCAAAAGGTTTCATCAGTCTCACCAGATCGTTGAACTGTACATTGCTGGTCTCGATCATCTTCCGCGTTCTCGGGTGGGTGGTTACAATTACCGGAAGTTGGTAGGTATCGGCCAGGTTGTTGAGTATTTGTACAAGATTAAAGAAATTCTTCTGTGACGAGATGTTTTCCTCACGGTGGGCAGAAACCACAAAATAACCATCCTTTTCGAGTTCAAGCTCGCTCAGGATGCGGGAAGTCTCCACTTTTGGCAGGTACTGAGTAAGCACCTCAAACATGGGACTGCCGGTTTTGATTACCCGGTCGGCCGGCAGGCCTTCGCGAAGCAGGTATTCACGGGCTATATCACTGTATGTCAAGTTTATATCACTGATGTGATCGACGATTTTCCGGTTGGTTTCTTCGGGTACGCGTTGATCGAAACACCGGTTTCCGGCCTCCATATGAAAAATGGGAATATGGCGTTTTTTTGCCGGAATGGCACACAGGCAGCTGTTTGTATCGCCGAGCACCAGAAATGCATCAGGCTTCACTTCCTCCAGTACCGGATCGATTTTTATGAGAATAAGGCCGATGGTTTCGGCAGCATTTTTTCCGGCGGCTTCGAGAAAGAAATCAGGTTTGCGCAGGCCCAGGTCCTTGAAGAAGACTTCATTCAGTTCATAGTCGTAATTCTGACCGGTGTGTACCAGCACATGATCAATGGCCTCACTCTGATCGAGTTTCTGAAGCACACAGGCCAGCCTGATGATTTCGGGGCGTGTGCCCACCACTGTCAATACTTTAAGTTTTTTCATCAATGATTGTTTAATAACCGCTTTATTCAATACTTAATTTCAGGAATGCCCGATTGGCAATCTTCCCTTAACCACCAGGGTTTATAGCAATCTACCGTTGTATTGTCCCTGGCCATCAGGTCTTCCCGCCTCCGTCACCGATGTACAATCCGACACTGTGTCCGTCAATCCTGCGCAATGCTGCACCGGTAAAATAGATGTAATTGCTCTTGCTGGTTTTGTATTCGGGTAACCGGCAAAGACCAAACTGAAAATAGATGTGGTCGAGCCTGTCTTTCCGGTAGCTGGCAATCACCGATGCTTTTCCGCCTGCATTGTCGTACATCCAGAGATAAGCGTTCTGGTCGAGGTTGACTTTGGAAGGTTCAACCGTTGTACTCAGGAAACACTTTTCCCCTGCTTTAACCGCACTGATTACAGAACCCTGTATCGAAGCAATGTCTGTCACTTCCAGTGTACCTCTGTCAAACAGTTTTATGAAGTTCTGTGCCGTTTCCGAATCGGTTCCATATACAACCTTATCGCTGAAAAACAGCAGGTTGCATGCCCTGTATTCCTGTCCACCCCTGAAAACCGTGTTGAAGCTTGCAAACTGATCGGTGGTATATCCGATGATACATTCCCCTTCGAGGTCGCCGGTGGTCACCCATAAAGCATTTGTATAAGGGTCAGCATGAATTCCATGGATATGGCGAATGCTGCCTGCCGGGAAGCTATAGACAATCTTCCAGGTATCGCCCTGATCGGCCGACTTGTAGATATGAACCGGTTCCCTTTCAGCATTGTGAAAGTATTCACCGAAGTAGAGATTGCCGTTCACATCCTCGCAAAGGTTGAGGGGTCGGCTGCCGCGGGTGATATCGAAACATTTCTCGAACCGGCGGTTTGTCTTGTTGAATTTGAAAATTCCGTTTTTGGCTACACACACCTGTGTCCCCCCTGAAAGGGTGGTGAAAAAGTGAATTTCTGTTCTCAGCAACCTGCTGAGAAGACGGAACCGGGCAGCCAGGGCAAACTTCGCATCGGCAACTTTCCCGATGTAACTCCATTTACCGGTGCTCAGGGTATACCTGAACAATCGGTAACCTCTGGCCCCGATCAGGGAGTCCTCCCCAACTTCCACAATTCTGATATTCCGGAAAAACAGTTCCCTCTTTATCCCTTTCATCTATAATACATTAATTGTCTGAATTGATTTTCCCGATCAGACAGTTTCAAAAAAGGTATCCGGATCTTCGGGATTAAACCACTCGTTGATCCAGAAGATGGTGAAAAGCTCCTCATCACCGACATTGGTAATGTTGTGGGTAACCCACACCGGCATATCCACGTAGGAAGGCTCATTGCCGTCGAGAAAGAAACGGTGCACCTGGCTGGTACCGATCTGCCGGAGTTCGATGCTGGCTTTACCACGGATGACGGCGAACCGTTCAATTTTCCGTGTATGAAAATGATTCCCCCGGGTAATGCCGGGCTTCGTGGTTGAGAAGGAAACCTGCCCTCCGGTACCCAATCGAATGGTTTCGACAAATGTACCGCGGTTGTCTGTGTGCTGAGTCAGCTTTACCGGAAACCGTTGCGCCGGATCGATGTAACTCCTGAAAGTGTTGAACAGGTTGATCTCAAACGGTGAATTCAGTTCAGGGATGATTCCTCCTGTAAAATAGAGATCCCTGTAGTTGAGCAGAAGGTCGCGTATATAGGTTACTTTATGCTGTGAGGTGTGCGGAATAGCCCACGGTGAAGGTGTTTCATCGCCACGCACCACTTTATAGATCTCGGCAATCAGCTCATTCACATAGATGAGTTTCACTTCGCTGTCGACGTGTATTTCCGGTTCACCGTCGTGGGTGAGCAGGTGACAGAATGTTGCCACGAATGAGTTGTAGAAAGGCTTCCCGAAAGGGCCGAAGACATTGGGGATAATCAGTCCTGTGAACCTTCCGCCGCTCCTTCCGGCCCATGACTCAAGCATCTCACGGCCCTCCTTCTTCGACTTCCCGTAGAGGTTATCGAGTTCTTCCTGTGTGGAAGAAGAAAAGATCACATGGGCTTTGCTCCCTGAATCTTCCAGTGCTGTTATAAGTTTTCTGACCAACCCGATGTTTGTGCTGTAGATAACTTCGGGGTCGGGATGCCGGTTCATGGCAGCCAGGTGAACAATCACGTCACAGGCGGAAACAAAAGCTTTCAGCCGCCCCGCATCGTCAAAAATATCATCGGTAAATGGGATACATTCCAGCCCCTCCTGCAAACGGAGGTAATTGAAAAGATGTGAGCCAACGAATCCGGCTTGTCCGGTGATTCCTACTTTTTTCATGTTACTGCAATGAAATTATCTGGTAATGGATTAGGTTATCCAATCACGGCCTGAGTGCTACAAACCGAGGTCCTGTCTGATCATGGCCAGTTTCAGCAGCAGCTTCTTGGTACCCTCTACGTTGAGGCGCTCTGTGTTGTGTGAGTGATAGTCTTCGATCAGTGAGAGCTTTTCCTGACCTTCGGAGAAATAACTCTCATAGTTCAGTCCCCGGTTATCGGCCTGCACCCTGAAATAGTTACCCATGTCCATTGCTTTGGCCATCTCTTCCCGGTTAACCAGCGTTTCGTAGAGTTTTTCACCATGGCGGGTGCCAATGACTTTCACTTTACTATCCGACTTATAGAGTTCGATGAGTGCAACAGCCAGATCGTGTATGGTTGAGGCCGGTGATTTCTGCACGAAAATATCGCCGTTGTTGCCGTTTTCATAAGCAAACAGCACCAGATCGACCGCATCTTCAAGCGTCATCATAAAGCGGGTCATGTTGGGATCGGTCACTGTAAGGTCTTTACCGGCCTTAATCTGATCGATAAAAAGCGGAATTACCGATCCCCTTGATGCCATCACATTGCCATACCGGGTACCACAGATCACGGTTTCAGATCTGCTGTCGAGGCTGCGGGCTTTGGCCACCATCACCTTTTCCATCATTGCCTTGCTGAGGCCCATGGCGTTGATCGGATAAACTGCTTTATCGGTACTCAGCAGGATAACCCGTTTCACTTTGTGTTCAACGGCTGAATCCAGAACATTGCCCGCCCCGATCACATTGGTCTTCACGGCCTCCATCGGAAAAAACTCACACGAAGGCACCTGTTTGAGGGCTGCAGCATGAAAGATATAATCTACCCCGTTTACAGCAATGTCGACACTGTGTTTGTCGCGCACATCGCCGATGTAAAACTTCACTTTGGGGTTGTTCAGCTGATGACGCATGTCGTCCTGTTTCTTTTCGTCACGGCTGAATATCCTTATTTCGCTGATTTCAGTATCAAGAAACCTGTTGAGAACGGCATTGCCGAAAGAACCGGTTCCGCCGGTAATAAGTAAAATTTTGTTCTTAAACATTTTTGTTGCTTTTAAAGTGTCTGACTACCCGTACTCTTTGCGGGAGAATCATTTTATGTTTTCTGAATTTCTCAAATATGTTCACTTCACAATGCACCGACCATGGAGATCAAGTAAATTTCAGGACACACGAAACCTCAGATTCTGCAACGGATTTTACGATTGCGCTCTTATCTGTTCTTTGAAGAAATAATCCAGGAACTGTAGGTAGAGAGGTCTTCTTCTGAGAGGTTTCTGAAACGCTTTACCAGCTGGCTTTTAACGAGTTCGTTGTGCTTTTCAACAGTTTTAACTTTCAGCACGGTAAATTCAAAGTCGTTGTGAAGTTTCAGGTAGGCACTGTGCGGAAGGCGGTTGATGGAAAACTTCCGTCCACCTTTCATCACACTCCATTCCCAGTCGGTAAGGGTCCAGTGCCCGTTCCAGTTTCGGGTAAAACCGAGGGTACTGTAATCGATTACATGCGACATATATCCAGCGGGAGCAAGCCAGGTGTGCAATGCAATGAAAGCATGGTTGATGTAATCGATGTGCTGCAACGCAGCCTGTGAGAAGATAAAATCAGCGGAGCCCGGTTCAATGATGTCAGTCTGGTACCAGGGAACCCTGAATTTGATAAAGTGGTTAACAGGATCATCCGGAACCGAAATCTCATGCCTGATCTGATCAATCCGTTCCGGATTGAGTGTTGATTCCATGACCCTGTCTGTCAGAATTGCTGATGGAAAACTGTAATCATCCAGGTAAGGTCTGAGTAACGGAAACTCCTTTTCATCAGGAATGGGAGTCCTGTTTCTAAACAGTTCCACCAGTTCATTTAGTATCCGGAGGTTGCGTTCAACATTCCAGTATTTTATGACCTCAAGCGCCCAGTATTGTTCTGCACCACTCAGCAGCGCAGCAATGCCGGCTCCCAGCGAATCCCCTGGCCCCAGTTCGAGGACTTCTGAGGGTATTTTCCCTTTGTTGAAATCTAGCAGATTAACAAAGTGCCTCATCCATACAGCATAGCAATACCGGGCATTGCCGGTTGCACCCGCTGCCACAGGCAGGTGCCTTGTGAGAAACCCGGAATATTTCATCACCCCGACCACGATGGGTTTGATACGGGCATTTCTGAACGGGATATGCATCGGATATGAGGGTTAAGATAATCTGAATATGGGCAAATCTGATAAATATAAGGGTTGCCTTTTCAGACAACCGTTTGATTGATCATATCACCCAACTGATCAGAAGTGACAAATTCAATTTCAGGCCATTGTTTCAGCAACGAATCTAATAACAATTTAAACTGTTTTAAGTTGACCTTTCTGTTCTCCGGATCAATGAAACCGATAAAATTCAGTCTGTGGGCACTGATGATGGCCGGTTTGCCATACCTGAAAGCAGTGTTCACCCTCTTAAGGCATGCACCAACGTGATCTGAGCCAGGGTACAAACAGGGTTCAAAATAGGCGTTTCGTGTCAGATAGGTTTGTCCGGTCAGGTTGGTCTGACCGGTATAATGGTATTTTTTTCTGAAGCGGTGTTTGCCGGAATTGACTTCCGGGCTCAGTTGCTGAACAATGCCCTGAAGGTATTTAACACCACTTTTCTGCAATACTTCCTCATTCTGCTTTGTCCATACAAAACAGTTGGCGATGAACGATGTACTGCGGTAACCGAAGATCTGCTCAAACAACTGCATTCCATCGGTCAGGATTTCTGATTTGGCAGCCTTCTCCTCTTCATCATGGTAATCAAGTGATTCCATATATCCAAAGAGCATGGGTGAAGGTTCAGAGCTGATGCTGATCATTCCGAGATCAAAAGCCTGCATTACCATAGGATCATTTTTTTGCAGAGCCTTCATCCATCTTGCGGTATTGAGGTGTTCGCGTCCGTGAAACTGCGGGTGAAACACGCCTGTATCCATAGCCTGCTTCCAAAGATTAAATGCACCTGAATGTTCGGGATAGCGTTTCAGTGTTGTTCTGAAATCTTCATAGAAATATTGTCTGAAATCTGACTCCCTGATGCGCTGAAAATCGGGATTGGCAACAATGGTATTCGCTGTGATAACAGCTGGCCGGCCATTGAAGTCGGTCACAGAGTTCAGAACTTCAAAAAGTGCCGACAGGTCTGATTCAGCAGCTAAGGAATCAACCCTCATAAAGGGATCTGAGCTAACCTTATATCCTTTGTTTTCGAGAAAACGGTAAACTTCTTTTGAAGGCATTCTGATGCTGCCCCAGTCGTCAGATTCTATTACCACCAGCTTGCGCCTTGTTCTCCATCCGGGAATATTCACCAGGTTGCTGATTACAAAATCTCTCAGAGCCTTACTCACCCAACAATAAAATTGAGAATGATAAAATTATAATCAATTAATTTTCAATAACTTATTATATATACTCAGATAATCCATATACCTGTTTTCCTTGTTGAACATCACCTCTGCACGTGCCCTGCAAAGCGGTTTGAAATGTTTTTTGCCCAGGGCAGACACATTACCTATCGCGTTGTAGAGCTGATCCACCTCACCTTTGGGAACACACATACCAGTATGTTCATCAATGGCTTCGGGACTACCACCGGTGTTGTAGGTAACCACGGGAGTTCCGCAGGCCAGGGCTTCCAGATTGGTGGTTGGGAAATTATCAACATAGGTAGGATTTACAAACACATCGGCGAGGGAATAAAACCCGGCCAGCTCGCTCAGGTTTTCGGTCCGGGCAATTCCCCTGATGTTGGCAGGCAAATCCTGAGATTGCTTGTGGCTGAGGCCAATGAGCACAACCATTTCATCTTGGCTGAGCAATTTACTGAGCTTGATGAAATCGTTGAAACCTTTCCGCCTGTCCCAGATACTGGCAACTCCCAAAAGGATTTTCTTATCACCGAGCTGATACTTTTTCCGTATTTCATTAGCATTGGCCATTGGCCTGAACGATTGCAGGTCAATGCCGTTGCTGATTACATGAACAGGATAATCCTTCAGGAAAGAGCGCTTAAGAAGTTGCGCGAGCCAGTTGGAAGGCGAGATAAACACCATGTTATCAACATGGGTAAACAATTCTTTCTTTCTGAAGAAATTCCGTCTCGAATTATCTGCCAGCCAGCTTTTAGGGTATGCGTGTTTGTTGGGGCAGTGGTGACATTCTGTTTCCCACCTGTTGCAGTTTACAAAGTCAAAATAACTGCAATGACCAGTGAATGGCCAGCAATCGTGCAGAGTCCAGACAACGGGTTTTCCGGCTTGCTTCAGGTACCTGAACAGCACCTCAACATTCAGGTAGTAGCCATGAATGTTGTGTAAATGAATGATATCCGGATTAATTCCATCAATCTGTTTCACAAATCTGGCGGTTGCATGGTGCGATCCGAATCCATGTTTATCGAACAAACGGGTTTTGGCTCCATGCAGGGCCTGATCAAGATTGTTGCCAATCTTGATCAGTCTTGATTCACTGGGCCGCTCGCTTCTGCCAAATCCGATATAACTTGAATGTCCGTGAGCCAGCAGAACTTTGCCGATTTCTTCGGCAATCCTCCCCGGCGCTGCAGTATTCAGCGTCGTATTGATTTGTTGAACAATCATAATTTCAATCGTTTAGAATGGGGAATCAATTTCAATCCCGGAAATTCCCCTGAGTGAAAGATTAAACCTGTTCTGAAAATGAACTTCCCGGCATCTTTTCAGAAATGGCACTACCTGTTAAACTATATATTCAGGAGTAAACTCCTGAAAAGGTTGATATAGTCGTTGAAACGCTCGTTCTTGTCATAGAGGGTTTCTGCCCTGTTGCGACAGGCTGAGGAATAATGATCTTTCCCGTTTTCACAGAACAGCTGTATCGATTCCATCAGACCTGGTATATCCCCCTTACGGACTGTCAGGCCTGTGGTTTCACTGATTGCCTCGGGGCTTCCGCCGGTATCGTAGGTAATCACCGGGGTTCCGCAGGCAAGTGCTTCGATGTTGGTGGTCGGAAAATTATCAACGTAAGTCGGATTCACGAAAACATCGGCAGCAGCATACAAGGAAGCCAGCTCCTGAACACTCTCGGTACGGCTGATCCCGGTGATGTTTTTGGGAAGGTTTGTTTGCTGGGCCTTGTTCAATCCGACCAGAACAATGTGATAATTTTCCGGAATCTCAGCACTCAGCCTCATAAAGTCGGCCAGTCCCTTGTGTTTTCCCCAGAGATTGGCGACTCCAAGTACGAGTTTGCGTCCGTCTGCCTTTAGCTGATCTGTTAACCGGCTGCTACCAGATCCGGGCCTGAATACATTCAGATCGATCCCGTTGTTGATGGTAATGGTACGGTATTCCTTCAGAAAGGAATTCTCCACATGAGCCTTCAGCCAATCAGATGGCGTTACAATGGTGAGTGATTGCAGCCCGGTAAATGCCGCCTGCTTTCGCTGGTAGTTGCTCCTCGAGTTATCAAGCAAAAGGCTTCTTGGGTATACCTGTTTGTTTGGACATTCGTAACATTGTGTTCTCCATTTCTGACAGTCCACGAAGTCGAAATGACTGCAATGGCCGGTAAATGGCCAGCAATCATGTAAGGTCCAGACCACAGGTTTCCCTGATTTCTTGAGATAATCAAACAGAATCTCAAGATTGATGAAATATCCGTGGATATTGTGAAGATGTATGATATCAGGGTTGATCCTATGAACCTCTCTGATAAATTTTCTTGTAGCACCCGCCGAGCCAAAACCATGCAGGTCGAAGAGCCGTGTTATGACTCCATGGAAAGACTGATCCACAAAATTACCGATCTTCACGCTGTGTGAAGCGCTTGGCCTGGACCTTCTCCCATAACCTATAAAACTCTCATGGCCATGCGCCTGAAGCACTTTGCCTATCTCCTCAGCTATTTTGCCAGGAGCTGAGGAATTGATCGTTGTGTTTATCTGTTGTACTCTCATATAAAGCCAATGGCTGTTATTTCTTTAATTTATGCTTAGGCAGAAACCACCGGACATCTATCCGATCAATCCGGTTATCTGGCTTAACACCTTCGAATCGTTAAAAATCTCTGACCTTTGCAAAGATTTCAGACTGAAGTATTCTCTTTTTTCCTTACTTAAAATCAATGTTTTTAATCCGATATAAATTCCTTCAACTGTTTGTTCTGTCATCATCCCGAATTCTCCGTACCCAACCAGTTCCCTGCAGCCACTGCTATCGGTCACCACCGCCGGAAGACCCAGTATCATGGCTTCACACAAAGCTGTTGGCAGCCCTTCCGAAACAGAAGTCATTACAAACACCTGCGATGATTTCAGATAAGGGTATGGATTTGACCTGAATCCCTTAAGCTCAACCACATCTTTCAGATCAAGCTTCTGGATCATCTGCCTGAGCTGAGGCTCCAGATAGCCGTTACCCAATATCCTGATTTTAAAACCAAGTCCATCCTTCTTCAGCAAAACTGCAGCTTCAATCAGTTTATCATAAGCTTTAACCGGTAAAAGAACTCCCAATGCAACAACATTAATCAACTCAGAATCAAATCTTTCATCAATCCGCTCATCTGATTTTTTCAGGACATCCGCAGCATCTATCATGTTGTAGATGACCTGCATTGAACTGAACTCCCCGAAAATCTGACGGAATTCAGCTCTGGAATCCTCTGAAACAAAGACAATATGATCTAATCGTTTATACCTGTAACTGATTACGCGGGTTGTATACTTTTTTGTAAAAAACTTCTTAAAGTTACGATAAGTCTGATAACTTGAATGCACCCAGGCAATCTTTTTTTCTGTTTTATTTCCCAGAAAGAAAAGCAGATCGGTAAAGGAGCTGTCGAGGAAAGAAATTCCTGTATCGTAATGATTCCTGATTTTACGGTTGACAATCCGTTTATATAAACCATTAATATTGAACCTGATATGTACATTTGAAAATATCCTGCACAGTAGCGAACTGTTAAAAATGGTGATCACCTTAACCTGTTCAGGGATTTCATTAAAATAGATTCCCCTGTTTTCAACCACGCAGAGGTCGACGTCAAACCGGTTGTAATCAAGCCTTTTCAGAAGATTCACCAGCACCCGCTCAGCGCCTCCTTCTTCGAGTGAAGGAATGATAAATAGTATCTTTTTCCGGCCCACAGTGAGTTTATTGGTTGGATTTTCCTGTACTGATGAGGTCACCAAGCTGGTCGGAGGTCATAAATTCAACATCCGGCCATTTTTTTACCACAGCCGTAAGCAATCGGGAAAGCTGCTTCAGCCCTCTGTCACGGTTGGCGGGATCCAGGGTCCCCATGTAATTAAGTCTGTGAGAACTGATGATGGCCGGTTTTCCCCAGGCAAAAGCTACTGCAATGCGTTTGAGACTGGTTCCGACATTGTCGGCATCGGGAAAATGGCTGGGTTCAAAAAATACGTTTCGTACAAGATATCGCTGCCCAACTTTGTTTTTCTGGCCCAGGTAGTGATATCTGAGCTTATACCTGTAAGGCTGTCCGAAAACCGGCTGAAACTGGTTCACCATTCCCTGCAGGTAGCGGATTCCGGCATCGGCCAGTGGCTTCTCGAGCTGAGTATTCCAGATAAAACAGGGGGCCATAAAGGAAACCGGTAAAAATCCCCATATCTTTTCGAAGATTTCTACTCCATCGGTTAGCACAGCCGGCAACAGTTCAAGCTGATCCGGGGTATGGCAGGCCAGGGCATCGGTATATTCATTGAAATAAACCGGATTCTCCTCGGCATGTACGCTGTGCATCCCAAACCTGAATGCCTCATGCACCACCTTGTCTTTTCTGCCCAGAGCATCCATCCACAATGGGATATTCAGATGCTCTCTTCCATGGAACTGGGGTCTGATAAGTTTGTTGCTGATCCCTTCACGATACAGGTCCATTACCCGGTGGTGATTGGGGTATCTGTTCAGGGTTTCGGTGAAATATTCATAGTGATAATGCCGGAATCCATCGGCTTCAATCATCCTGTAATCAGGATTGGCCACCAGGCTGTTGGCGGTAAGAGCTGCTGGGTTCCCGTTTTTGTCGCGCACCGATGCCAGTATAGCGAAAAGCATCTCCAGGTCATCATTCGACTCCAGAGAATCGTAACGGTTATACGGGTCTTTGTCAACGGGAAAACCGGATTTAAGAAAGTAATTGTAAGCTTCCCGTGAGGCCATGCGTACAGAGCCCCAATCGTCAGACTCAATCACAAGAATCCTGCGCCTGGTTCTCCAGCCCGGCATGTTGAGCAGGTTGCGCCTTACCAGGGCTTTGAGCTCACTGACCATCTGAATACGATCTTTTCAAATCTGTGTAAAAACACATACCCAATCCTTTAAAACCCAGTTTGATCGTGATTTGAAGCATTTAGTCTTATCCTTTTAATGCTTTACTGCTGTCAGCAGTTTGTATGCATATATGACCAGTCTGACATTCAGGAATGACATTACTGTCAGAACTGCATTCAGGTAGTTTACCTTCAGCAGCGAAAGCTTGTTCTGTTTTAAAAACCCCAGAAGCTGACTTCTGACCTCCCGATTGCTTATTTCAGACAAAGGCTGGTGGTTAGAAATATTGATAAAGTAAGAATACAATCCACTGTCCAGCAGTTTCAGCGACCGCAGCCTGACTGCTTCACCGGTAAAGCCCTGTGCATAATGATTCATCACAGTGGCTGTTTTCAGCAGGTAAGCGATCTTGGACAAAGGCATGCTGTGAGAATAGGAGACATCGTTCAGCACATAGTTGTAAAATGCCTTGTGGTAAACCAGAACCTTCCGCGAATTCAGGACGCAGCGGAAAGTGAATTCAATGTCTTCGCCAAATGCCAGACTTTCGTCAAACCTGAGTTTGTGTGCATCAAGCAGCGCTTTTGAAACAAGCAGTGAGTGAACATAACCACCCAGAAGATCCTCCTTCAGAAAGTTATCCCGTTCGCACAGTTTTTCCTTCAAAGGCATCATCGCATTCAGCGAGGGAACACCATCCCTGAGTTCCCTGGGAAAACATCTTGTAACCTCTGCTTCAGGGTATTGTTTGACTGTTTGAATGAGATCTGTAAGTCCGTCCTTATCGACCCAGTCATCCGAATCAACAAAATATATCCACTCTCCATAAGCTTCCTGCACTCCCTTGTTGCGGGCAGCCGCCACTCCGGCATTGGATTGATGAAATGCTTTAATCCTGGAATCACGCTGAGCGTATGTATTGCAGATGCTGCCGCTCCCATCGGAACTTCCATCGTTGATGAGCAGGATTTCAATGTTGTGAAAGGATGTTTCGAGCAGGCTGTCAATACAGCGGTTCAGATGGAGTTCGCTGTTGAAAACGGGGATAACTATACTCAGAAAAGGTCGGGTTTGGCTGATCACCTGACTTGGAATGTAAGTTGTGCCAACAGATTTATTTTAACACAAAGCTGACTTACTCAGGTCTGACGAAATCAATGTATCCCTCCGTAGCCTGTGGCCGGCTGATGATTTTTCCCGGATTCCCGATGACGATGGAGTGATCAGGTACATCGAAATTCACAAAAGCACCGGGAGCAATCATCACATCATTGCCAATGGTTATACCCCCGACGATGATTGAATTGGTACCCATCCACACATAATCGCCGATTACAGGAACGCCGGCCTTATGCCCCCGGTTGGTCTGACCAATGGTGACTCCGGGTGCAATATTGCAGTTTTTGCCGATCACTGCGTGTTCGTTGATGATGACTGTTCCGCTATGTCCGATATAAAAACCCTCACCGATGCTGGCATTGTAAGGTATCTGAAAGCCAAACTTATAGGAATAACGCCTCAGCAGAAGGCGAAGAAATATCCATGAAAATGATCCTTTTTTCCTGCGGGAGGCCATCCTCAGGAAATAGGTGTAACGAAAACCCGGAATTCTGAGCCCCCTCAGAAATACTGAGAAACTATACTCCTGATTGAGGTACCTGTACAGATCGCATTTTATGGTTCTGTTCATCGTCAGTTTGATCTGGTTTTGTCTGAATCCCTGCTAAACAATACCTTATGGTACTTCAGGCCGATCTGGTCGGGAACAAACTTTCGTATGAGTTCTTCTGATGCTTTTCCCATACTGAACTGGAGGTTTTCATCGGACATTACAGCCGAAAGCTTTTCCGCGAAAGCCTCCTGATCAAACAGGGGAATCAGAAAACCATTTTTCCCTTCTTCAATCATATCGGAAGGGCCTGCGACACAATCGAAGGCGATAATAGGCAGTCCGGCTGCCATGGCTTCACCGATAACGTTGGGGAAGCCTTCTGAACTTGATGTAAATGCGAAAATCCGGCTGTTGAGATAAAAATCCCCTACATTGCTGACATTGCCAGCCAGAATGACCCGGTCACCGGCCTGTAGTACGTCGATTTTCTGTTGCAGCTCCTGCTGCCTGTTTGCATAGGAAATGTCTCCGCCCACGATGACCAGTTTCCATCCGGGCTGATGGATGCTGAGAAAAATATCGATCAGCATGTCGTGGTGCTTGGATGCAATCAGCCGGCCAACACTGAGGACGATCTTTTCCCTTTCCTGGAAATCTTTAACAAAGGGCAGGGGCTGTATGGGATTCCCGATTACCGAAATGTTGGTATTGAATACCAGGTTGCTGTAGATCTCCTTCGCTTTTCCCGTTTGTGTAATAATTCCGGTTGCCCTGGGATACAATATTTTACGCAGGAAATCGTGCAGTTTTCCCAGGCTTTTATCTGGCTGACAACGGTCGGATACAAACACAGGAAACTTTAGCCCGAACAAGGCGATGAGCACAAAACTGTTCCAGTATTCACCGTAGCTGAGTACCGATGCAGGCGCAAGCTCCCTTATCCTGCGGCGCAGAAAGAGCAAAGTTCTGATGGTGCTGATAAACCGGTGATTGTTGTTGAAAGCGAAATCAGGGGTGTGCAGGATGACATTCTCCGGGAGCCTGAAGAACACTTCACGGGAGATGCCATATAAAACCAGGTGGGTTTCAACATCCTGACGACCGGCAAAATAATCGGCCAGCACACTCATGGCCTTCTGCATTCCGCCGGGGCCCATGGTTGATATCAGCAGACAGAGTTTCTTCTTTTTCAAGCTTTGCTTTTCACCTGGTCAACAACATGATCTACCATCCATCCATAGGGATCAAACTTCCCTTCGTGCCACTGAAGATTTCTGTCCCAGTAACCGAAATCAAACTGCTGAGGGTCGTAACCAAAACCATAGCTGACTTCAACAATCACCGGTCCCTTTTCTGAAATTACAAAATCGAAAGCGGCATTCTGGGCTTTCAGCTTTTCGGCCACTTCGAACCCGATTCTCACGGCTTCCAGTGGTATTTTAGAAATATCGTGTTCCTGCATTCCTCCTCCCGATGCCCTGAAATCGCCCTTTCTTACCCGGCGGCGGAGAGCGAATATCTTGCCGGCAACAAAGGTAATGCGGATGTCGTGGGTATTGCCCGGGATAAAATCCTGAAAGTAGGCATAGCCTCGTTCGTGTCCGGCAACACGGGCGAAAGGTGTCTTTATAAAGAGCTGTCCGAATCCTTTGATCAGTCCGGTCAGGGTCTCCTTTCCTTTTTTGTAGTGAAGGTACCTGTCTTTCAGAATGCCTGCAGCGTTGTAATTGCTGAATCCCCGGCCAAACATCCGTTTGATGAGTTTCCTGGCCTGTTGGTAGTCGGCAGCCAGTCTCACATTCGACCCTGACGACCCGCCCCTGAGCTTAAACACCTTCGGAAACTCTGTATTGGCAGCCCAGGAAAGCGCATCGGCCTCCGAATAAAATACATACGATGGAATCAGGGGTGCTCCTATGGCTTCAAACAGGTACTTCTGTCCGACCTTATCATCGAAGTGCCAGCCACTTCTGAAATCAGGGAACACCACTTTGCCCGCCATTTCAAGGGCATAGAGCAGCTGTTTCGCAAAGAGGATATCTTTCGAGAACATGTGATGGTGATGCCACATCAGGGCATCACAGTCGCTGAGCTGTTCAATAATATCGGATCTGTAACAATCAACAATCTTATAGTCAATCCCGCTGCGTTTGCAATGCTCAATCCAGTAAGGACTGAATGAGACTTCGGAATGGTGAACTGCAATCTTCATATCAGGAGAACTGAAAAAAGTTAATCAGGCAATTATCATCGTCCCGGATTGTATGTAAGAGCCCAATGATTTGTTTTACAGTAATTTACTACCTCGTCAGTGAAATCACCAAAATAGGGTTGGCCGCCATTCTGAGCAAATTTTATGGTATGCTGACCAACCACATTTACTTCCACCAGTCGCCACTTCCCCTGTATGTCATAGCAGGCATCCAGACTAAGGATACGTGCATAAAATACTTTGTGGGCCACAGACCGGGACATCGCCCAGAGTTGTTCGAGATCGGGTAACTGATCTGTAAAAGGCATCTGTGTGTCGGGATGTTTCAGATATTTGAAACCCAGTTTGTTCACTGCATAACCATTGAGGTGCCCATCCGGGCGGATATAGCAGACAATTCCGCCCGATGAGGTGT
>ERZ1645192.1936-NODE-1936-length-17155-cov-15.185906_pt1 | contig 17155 bp, 14 predicted proteins | sample MGYA00575354_ERZ1645192 | MGnify/ENA primary metagenome ERZ1645192 (study PRJEB40844, sample SAMN11349763) | freshwater sediment metagenome | isolation source: river sediment | host: Sediment | place: India: Faizupur Khadar , New Delhi | collected 2017-02-21 ... | reverse complement strand
CATGTCTCCTTCTTGCCCATTAAAACTTTGCAGAAAGAAAAACTAGGTGGACTCATTACTAAGCAGAATCGCAAGTACATAACGAAGGAAGTCGGCAAGCTCCTATCAGATATCTGGCGGATCAAGGAGCTGGAGCAGCAGGAGTTCGGCTCGCATCACCCGATCACCAGGAAGCTGGGCAGCATGCGGATGCTCAGAGGTTGTTTCAGGAGATGTCTGATGCCTGGAATCGATCGCATAAGGAGATTCAAGATGCTGGGTCCCATTTAACCTTCCGGGTTCTGGATAATCCCCGCCTTGCCCTGACCTACGTCCAAGAAAATGCACGCTTAGATTTTCGTTCTCTCGTCAGTATTGGTTAAATATTCATTAACTTCACCTTGAAGATCTGCATTCATGATAACATCAAGAATCGCAAACGATAAAAAGGTTCTTATTTTGTATCTCAGAGTTAATCTTGTACATTAAATTACACCTTGTATACTATTATAACGCTAAAGTATATATTGATAACGCACTCATTATTGTCTGGTGAGAAAAATGCCGACATGGAAGTACACGGACAAAAACATGTCCAAAGAAAAGGCAGAGGAATCGTTGAAAGCAATCAAGAGTGCCTGTTTCGGATGCGACACCCACAATGCGGACTGCTCAATCGCAAAGGCAGCCGAAGAAGTATCTGATATGCTCAGGTGTGAGACGATGCAGACACAACCTGCCAGGTAGGAGATCACACTTGGCCTCAGAAAAAGCCGCTTTGGAGGCTGGCCTCATCTCCACCAGACCATGAATAACCTACCTGGCCAGGTTGTCTTTTTTTAAGCCAAAATGGCCGCATTTTATTTTATTACATCGGGAGCGCGGAGGGTCACGAATACCCCGACCTTCAGGTTGGGGATGAAGTGAACCCTCGCCCGGTTTTCATATTTTCTTAAATTTGATTAACAAGGACTCTCTGGGAACCGTAAACAGAGTTACTATAATTCTGACCAAAGGTATCTGGTCAACGAAAGCTCGACGGTTTCAGGATTCCATAAAACCGGGCGTGAGGGCGCGCGGCCCGAAGCATACCCCGTCCTTTAGGGCGGGGTGGCCGCGCGCAGTTTGATTTTATAAATATCTTTCTGGCTTCGTCATCCGTCGATGTTACGCGTCAGATTGTGAATGTTCTTCTTCCTTTCACGGATAGAGAAAAACCACGATCGGCTGATTGTGACCGGATTGCACCCGAATGTGTAGGAACGGGTAGTTAGGCAGAAGCAGATTTTGGCCAATTTGAAAGGGAGGAACGAGGTAGTACATACAACCTGCATCACCGAAGTTCTGATACTTTTTTGGAAACTGCAAAAAGTGTCACAGAACTGAATCAGAATAGCTGAGCGGAGGCAGCGGCCTAGCCAGTCTTCAAGCCCCGTACCATTATGTCCAATGACCCAAAACCGTTTATGTAAGCCTGAAACCTTCAACCATTAGAGTGATATGGTCTCGACTACTTCATATAGGTGATAATCAGCTTTCTCGATTACACTTTTTGTTAATTTCAAGGCATCTCTTATAGTTTCAAACCACGCCAAACCATCGTCTGAATTTCTCCACCTGATGAAATATACAACCTGAGTGCCATCCAGACTCTTATAAACTGTGGAAGATATAAATCCAGGACGTTTTTTCGCAATTTGGTTCAAGATGTCCCGGACATTATCAATTATGTGTTGCTGATACCCAGGCTTCACAATAATAACATTGATGAGATCAACCGTTTTTTCATTATTTGAAATGTCAATCATGAATTCGCCTCATAATTTGACCAGATTCGTGGAGTGTGTCCGAAACCTCAGCTCCGCCTAATATATTTTGGATATCTCAATGATTTAAACTTTGTGCAGATAACCTCACCAATATTGCAGGACCTTGCTGTAACCCTTTAGGCTATCTTCCCAGAAATCAGCGTTGAAGGATCTAGCGTAGGATAATCGCCGGAGGTATTCCTCAGAATCGAGGTAATTTTGGCATCCAAAGGGTGGGATCGAGCCGGTGAGATGAGCTTTGGACCGCCTGCCCCGACCCTGCGGATGGGTCCGGGAATATAAGAACTATGACAGAACAGGCAATTATGGAGAATCTCCATCAGCAAATCGAAAATCTCTGGTATCTGTATCTTCGAGACTACAATACGACATTATCCTACGTTGATCCTCGGGGATTCCTATGGGATTCCATGGAGATTACGAGGGCAGTTCTAAAGGGCTTATGTGTGGGTTAATGTGAAGGATAAACCAATTGTGAGGATCTTAATCTAGAAGAATTGACATATCTTGATGGCTAAAACGATATGCCTCGCCACAAACAAATCTGATACAAAAATAGATAGTAACACTATTAGCTATAAGGAGATGCTTTCAAAACAGGTTGATGGGCCTATCACGAGGCCTATCATGAGAAGTGCCAGGTCGGTGCTCAGATCAAAGTAAAATGTCTATATTCTATCTTTCGTTGCGTCCTAATTAGAATCCTCAATCGCCGCCCCAGCTGGTCGAGATCGTCACTTCTGCGTCGACAGGCACAGGATCAAGAATCTTGTTGCCCACCTTTTTCATGACATCCTTCAAAATCTGTGCCATCTCCTGGGCCCGAATCTCCGGCCCCTCCAGGAGAAGCTCGTCATGAATGGAGCCGATCATCCTTATCTCCTCGTGCCCTCCCGATGAAAGGATCTCATAAAGCTCCACCATAACCGACTTTATGAGATCCGCTCCCGTTCCTTGAGATGGAGAGTTAAATAGCTCAGTCTCCTTGGCCAGCGTGTTCTGCTTGAACCATCCCCAAACCCTCTTCCTGCCCAATATGGTCGTAGAGCATATCAATGGGCGGCTGAAATAGCCGTGCTCGACATCATGGAAGTAGTGCTTCTTGGGCCGATACTTGGAGATCTTCTGGCCGTCATGCCAGATCTTCACGCCCCGATAAGTGGAAAAGAAGGTCTGGCGAATGCGTTCAGCGTCCTCCAGCGTCATATTCACGCCGTACTCCTCTTTAGCAGCAGCCTGAAACCGGCTGGCTGAAGCTCCATAGATGAGCCCGAAGTTGGCGCTCTTCGCTGCCTGCCTCTGCTCCTTTGTAACCTGTTCCAGAGGCACTCCTGCCAGCTTGCTGGCTGTGAGCTTATGAAGATCCTGGCCAGCTTTGAAAGCCTCGATCATGGTCTTGTCGCCAGAGAGCTTGGCCATTATGCGAAGTTCGATACCTGAAAAATCGGCTTTCACAATCATCCTGCCAGGCGTGGCCTTGAACAGTCTCCTCATGGCCAACCCGTCCTCGCCCCTCTTGGGAATCTGCTGGGCATTGGGCTTTCGGCTGCTGAACCTGCCAGAAACAGTGGCCATCTGGAAGTACTGAGCATGAAGCCTGCCGTCTACAGGTGAGGTCCGAATAAGCCAGTCCTCCAGAAACTTCTTTTGACGAGATACACGTCGATATCTCAGAAGTTTGTTCGCCCAGGGGCATCCCAGGGCCTTCAGATCCTCTTCCCTAGTGGAGACTGCCTTATAGCCAAGGAAATTCAGATACCCAAGCACATCCATCCGGCTGCCAGGATTTATGAGGTCACTGTGTTTCTTGCCCTTCTTCGGTCTGGGCTTGAATCCGTTCCTCATAGCCTCGTCCTGCAGTTCATGAAGCACCTCTTTCGACTGGGCAGTCTTGGAATCCAGCAAGGCCAGAGTTGCCTTGCCCTCAATGGGCAGACCGGACAGCTCTATCTCCACCACAGGTGCCAGAGTCTTGAACTCCAGCTCTGCCACTTCCTCCAGCCTGTTCATCCGAAGAAGCTCGCTTAAGATCTCGTACAGGGGCAGCAGGACCTCTGCGTCTTTGGCAGCATACTCCACCTGCTCCCTGGAAAGGTGCTTTGAGCCCCAATCGGACGTCTGGCAGGATTTGTCGAGCTCCAGGCCCAGGTGCCTCTTTGACAGGGCCTTGAGACTGTGATCTGTGCGGCTGCGCTTCCAGGGAAACTTGACGGCCTTGGGCGCTGGGATCAGTACGTAGTAGCCGCTCCAGCAGACCTGGGAGGCCAGCATGGTGCAGAAGATGCTCTTCGGCCTCAGCCTTCTGGCCTGGCTGGCCTGGATCATAGACAGCTCGAACTTGGCGTTATGAATCACCTTCTTCACTTGGCCATCCTCCATCAGATCCGCCAGGTCATTCATGATCGAGGGCCCAAGCGACAGAATATCCGCCACAAACACCTTTCCCTTGATGGCCAGCTGGATCAGGCGCACCCGATCCACTAGCGGATCAAGACCTGTAGTCTCCAGATCCAGGCCGCAGAGGCCCAAATCACGGACTTCCTTGAGTGCAGCAGCCCAGCCTATCATATCTTTGATCATGATGATTTCAGATTCGGCTTCTTCTACTGCAACGGCCTGAATTTTGGACTCGTGGAAGGCTGGCATCATCTGAGATGCAGGCTCAGGAGCATCTGTTCTTGATTTCGCTTCAGATGATGATGGCGTATAGAGCAGTCTCATTTGAATAACCTCCTACAATTTTTGTCTTGTAATTGTACTGTCTGTCCTGTTCCATAATTAATAGACAGGACAAGAATAAAATTATCAATAGAAGCTTTGTCCTGTCTGTCCTGCTTGTCCTGTAAGTTCTCCATAGTGTCTTCTATATTGAGCCGGACGGACCTAACACATCGCTCCTCTTTCGTATAACACCTGGCTATGGTAGGTAGAAATGACAGGACGGACAGGACACGTAGGACATGATGTCTATTGCTATTTTTATTTCTGTCCTGTCCAGATAACTCTGTCCTGTCGGCAGCAGGACTGGATCGAAATGAAGGCATCTAATCAGCCTCCAGAAGATCGGCTCGGACGGGCACGACCCAGGCCTTCTCATCTCCAAACCTCTTCTGGATAGAGATTCCGTTCTCTTTGCTTCCGGCAAAGAAATCCATCTGTCCGATATGCTTTATCAGAGTGTTCTTCTGAACCGGATAGAATTCGCCCTCTTCCTTGCAGTACTGGTAGACCTCCTTGAAGGCATTGCCCATGTGCAGGTATGCCACTCCATCGCCCTGCCAGCCCACGCGCTTTTCGACAGGCAGATGCTCAGAGCCTGCTGGAACCTCGTTCTTAAGGTCCGCCAGGTACACCTTCTTCTGACAGATTAGCTCCTGCAAAATCTTCAAAAACTTCAGGGCTGGTTGCTGGTCCTTCAAGGTCTCAGATTGCTTATCCGACACTCGGTTAAGAGTGTTCCAGGCTTCCTCGGCCAGCTTTTGGCCCTGCTCTTCAGATAAGACTTCCTTAGATATACAGAAATCCAGGATGCAGTTGAAGCCCAGGAACAGATGGGCAACTGCTTCCGACAGCCTGGGATGCCTGCCATCCGCCTGAGCCTTCTCTCGCAGCTCTTCAAACTGCTGTCTAAGCTCCGAAGGCATCGAATCGATCTGCGGAGCCAGCCATTCCAGGTAGCCTCTCATGGATTCAGCCAGCAGAGCCTTATTTCTCTGAGCCTCTGTGAGCCTGTTCTTGTTCAGCAAACCAGGCGACAGCTCCAGAATAAAGTGCCTGGCTAAAGAGCTCTCCCCATGAGGCAGATCCTCGCCAGTCGCCAGGGCCATGCCTCGTGGTGGGTAGCTTGCCCTGGATGTCATGTTTGCGTTCATCCGGCCCCTGCCTGTTCTGTCGCCATAGGCCCTGGTAAGCTTCTGGGCTACTCCCTCCAGCATCTCTTTTTCTCTGGAGCTATAACCTGGATAGAAATCGTCTATGACCAACAGCGAATCCTTTGCCCCGAAATTGGCAGACTCTAATGAGGCCGCAGTGTCTCGGAACGAGGCTGGAAGTGATTTGCCATCGAACCGCCCGAAGTGAGACAGGAACAGGGCAGCCAGGGTGCTCTTCATGGAACCAGTCGATCCAAACAGCCACATCAAGAATCCTGGTTCTATGCCAACTGCTCGCAGGGGCTCACAGAGTGGCGATAAATACATCAGCGCCAGAAGTGGGATAGTTATTTCTCTGGGTCCTATATCGAGCAAGTTGAGGCTCAATGTCAGTGCTTCCTTCAGATGATCGGCATTTGCAGGAAGAATGTAGTTTGAGAGCCTCTTAGGTGCCTCGACTTGAGCCGCAGGACCTATAGAGCCTCCTGCATGCAGATAGGCCCACTGATCCCCAATCTTGCGCCATCCAAGATGAGTGAAAACGGCCTCATCAGGCACAGAGCCTCTGGTGGCCATGGACTGAATGCAGTGGCGTACCTCGTCCTTGATCAGCCATCCCACTTCCAGGGACGCCTGGGCACCCCAGCTCGGAGCTATCCAATCCATAGCTGCAAAGTTCTTCAGAGGAACCATGGTGGGCTTGAACTGGCATCCGTCCGGGCCGATGGCTGAGACCTCCAAGAATCTCTCCACCTCGACGCCATTGTCCTTTGAGATCTGTCTAATGGGATAAGGCACGAAGTTGCACAACGGCTTGAAGTAAATGGTCTCCTGACCATCGATCTTCTTCATCTCCATCTTGCAGAGATTGCCTCGTTCATCGATGGTGTACCTGGTATCCTGCAGCAGTGTGAAGGACTGATCGTACAGGGCCCCAAGATCAGATCTTCGTGACCCTATCGCCCTCTTTGAACTCAGCCTTCTCCTGGGCATCTCTGCTAACCTGGCTTTGGCATCCCTCAATAACGATTTTCTGTCGTCGGCCAGGGGAATGTGTCTCTTCAGCCAGTCCTTGCAGATATACTCGCCCTTGTTCCCTAGGTAGGCGACAGTGGCATCGAGCTTGCTCTCCAGATCATCTGTTTGGATAAGCCGCTCTGCATAGCTCTCGGCACCATCGCCCAAAGGCAAATAGGGCTCAGTGCGATCTATGATCTTCTGAAGATCTTCTGGCCCTTCCTCTCCTTTGGCCAGGAGAAAATCGTCTAGCCCAGTCTTGCCTTTCTCCTCTATCGACGGAAGAGTGACTACCCTGACCTCCTCCGCTCCTAACCTGTAGAGCTGCTCCGCCAACCTCTGAAAAGCAGGATAACCAGGATGGTCTATGGTGATGTCACTATCGTAGAGAAGAGTTATGCTTCTTCCACTCCAATCTCGATCCAGCTCCGATATGAGAGCCTGAGAATCAGAGAGCTTATCGCCATCAGCAAGCAGCTCAGCATCGGCCCCTTGTGTCCTCCAGTTCCAAATGCCGCTCAGGGCGACGACTGGCAGGCCCTGGAGGAAGCCGCAAAGGCTCTTCAGCTCGCCCTCGGTGATTATCAGCTCTTTAGTTGCGTCTAAATCCAAACCTAGCGGCACAAAGAGATGGTTTAGCTCCTCGGATTTGTGCAGATACTTCTGCTCCTTTCCATCTCTATGCAGAGGCTCGTCCAGCCTAACCGTGAAGCATCCGCCATCATTTGGATATCCAATATAGATTCCCGTCCCTGTGACGTCCTGCCTGAATAAAAGTGCCTGGAGCTCCTCGGTGGAGCCGATGCTCTTGAGATGTCCGGACTCCATCAAGCTCTTTACCTGAGGATGCTCTGGATCTATGCCGTATTTCAGAGCCAGCCTGCTCCTGTGGGCGTCAACCAGGGTCACTGACATTCCTCCTCTCAGGCGATCACAATCAAGGATTTCATGGAAATCGTCTGATCCCTTAAGCCCATAGAATCAGATTTGGACTCACCATCTCTTTCCTGCCCAAATATCCTGAGCCTATAGTCATGATCTGTGCGAAGGATGCCTATCTTCTCCCCGACATGAGGCTCCAGTCTCCTGGCCAGTTCATCAGGAACAAAAACTGTAACTGGCCCGATTGCCGCCACACAAAGGTCATCTTCTGTTCTGGTGACCCCATGAAGCGTGCCCAGGGATTCCATCCAAACCTCCATCCAGATGGGTGAACTACTCACTGAAATCACCGCCCTCAAGAATTGGCTCGTAGATCAGTCGATTTCCTACTATCCTGACCTTCATGAACCGGCCGTTCAGCTTGTCAGCCAGTGGACGAGGAATGGTGAGGAACTGATGTCCTCTGATAACCTGTCTTTTCACTATAAACATGAATTTCATATATTTCATTAATCTATTTATATTTAATTAGTTGCAGAAAATAATTTTATGTGTATCAAATGATTTAAGTATCTGTGGCAATAAGGGCTCCAGAAGATGGCCGAGACTTATCAGTTGAAGGATATCTTGGAGAGGTTTGAGCGAAGCCAGAAGCGCCTGGATCGCGATGAGCATTTTAATGCCTACTGTATGCTGAAGCTGGCCGGAATGAAGACTCATGCGGAAAGAGAGGAAATGCTCAAGATCCTGCAGCTGATCCACGAAGGCCACATTAAAGGATTGCCAAACTTCACTGAGCCAGAAATTGCAAGAAGAACCGGCCTGTCCATCCACAATGTGAGGCGCTACGTGGATAAGCTCTCAAGGGAAGGAGCTGTTGACAGAATCACCCTTGAGCTGGAACAGGCTCGGAGCGGCCGCACGGGAAGACCGCCTTTGTATGCCTGCTCGTTGAACCGCGATTTTTATCAGGCATGGTCCGACCAGGCACCGCATAGGCTCAGGTCAGAAGCCACATACAGTATGGGGATATCGCTCCGCAGTGAGACCGATGAAGACAGGAAGATCCTGGAGGCAGCAGGCATCAGTAGATGCTGCGTATGCGGCAATCAGACATCGAAGTCGGATTTGATTCAAGATTCAGATGGCAGAGATGTTTGCAGAAGCTGCGCCAAAGCCAGAAAATAGATTTTCATTCGAGGGCTAGATTCCCAGCTGTGGTATATGTGCCAGGTAGCTCTCACGAAGCTCCTTCTTGTCGATGTGATCGTAGATGTCTATGGCTTCCCGCCTGACGTCGCCCCTTAGCTCCTGGATGAACTCCCTGGACATGCCCGCTCGCCTGAGGTGTGTGGTGAACCAGTGACGACAACAGTGAGGACTGAAATGGTCTTCGGTTCTTTCAGAGCCGGGATTATGCAAGCCTATCCTCTCAGCGGCCTTTGTGACTGCTGTGTATACGCCGTTGCGATTGAGGCGGCCACCTTCATTATTGATGAACAGGGCCTTGCTATTTTTAGGATTGCGTGATGCTCTCGCCCTCAGCCAACGATGCAGTATAAGGGCGGTCTCATCATCGAAGAAGACAGTCCTGTTCGTTCTCTTGGGCGTCGGCTTTAGCCTGATGCTGCTCTCGATTAGGTCAACATCGTCAGCATCGAGTTTGATGAGTTCATTGCGTCTTATACCAGTCTTAGCCAGCAGAGCAATTATCGCCTTGTCCCTTATATCGAGGATGGAATTGATCAGCCTGGCCATTTCTTCTACAGAGATAAGCTTTCTGACCTGGCCGTCATCATTGTCTTTGTACCTGCGCAGATACCTTTTCCTAACCGAGTTGATGGGGTTTCTATCTACGTATTCCTCATATTCCAAGAATTCGTAGAAGCTCGACAGGGCGCAGAAGTAGTTCTCGACCGTCTTCTGGCCCACGCCCCGTTCTCTTCTGAGATAATCCAGAAAGCCCTTGATGGTATTCTTATCCACCAGAAGCATGTCTTGGTTTATGCCCGATAAGTATTGAGCATAGATCCTCAGTGATGAATAGTAGCGTCTGGTGGACTCAGGCGACATTCCCCGAACATCGCAGTCATCCCTGAACTGGTCTATGAAGTCCAATGATGACGAATTCGTAACTTCAGCTTCGGCAGCCTCGATCATCCTATCCACCTCCAGCCACGAGAGGTGTTGGTGACCAGGCCGTAAGCCTCCATCTCTTCAAGCTGCTTTGAAACTGCACTTACGAGATCGGAATTCTTGGGATCGATGCCAAGCTCTTCGAGGAGCTTATAGCTGTCAACTGTGACGCCCCGTTTCAGGATGTTGATGATCTGAGTGCTGTATTTTCTGACTCCCTTGAAGCGGTCATCGAGGAACGCCTCGCTGCGATATCTCTTCAGCTCAGTCTCGTATTTCTCTAAGACGATCTTCTTCTGTTTCAGGTCATCTCTGAGTTCCTTGTTCTCAGTTCTGAGCTTGCCGATCTCCTTGACGAGTTCTCCACGAGGCTTGAAGTCAGTATTCTCAGCCAGAGAACTCTCCACGACCTCTATGACAAACTTGGATAATGGTACTCCGGCCTCTTTGGCCAGGCTATCCCAACGGGCCTTATCTTCAGCAGAAGGGAGGTACAGATAGACATATCTGGACTTATCAGGCATTACCATGAGGGCTCACCAAATCAAAAATAGTACGCCTCATGGTATTTATGCTTTACTCGTAAATTAGTGCGGGGGACGGGATTCGAACCCGCGAACACCTGCGTGACAGGGCCCTCAACCCTGCTCCTTTGACCTGGCTTGGAAACCCCCGCTCGAAATGGGTTTTGGACCGGCTCAGTTCCGGCCTGCTCTCGCCTTCTTTGCTGCTACTGCAACCTACGCCAGCTCTGAGAGCTTTGCGTCCAGATCCTCCGCCCTCTTCAGAATCTCCTCGGCTGCTTTTGCCACCATCTCTTTGGCTGGCAGGCTTCCGCAGCCTTCAATGGAGAGCACGAAGCTGTCCTTGATGGGCGTCACGGTGATGGCTCCCGGCTCGCAGGCATCAATGCAGAGCTTGCATTGAGAGCATTCCAGTATATTTGTAGCTTTCGCTCTGCCGCCCTCCAGGGAGAGGATATTCCTGGGGCAGACCTCGACGCACTTGCCGCATCCGTCACAGGATTCGCTGACCTGTATGGCCAACTCGTTCTTGTAGCCGCACAGTGTGCCCGCCTGCCACTTGGAATGCTCTTTGCCCACGTGCTTGGTGGCATAGCCCTCTATGACCACCTTCTCGCCTTCCCCCAATATGACAATGGGGATCTTGTCGAAGGCCGGCCGCACTCCCGGGTCAGTGAACTGAATGTCCCTGGAGTAGACCATGCCCGGCCCTTCCGCCGAGAGCATGAATTCCACCCGGCAGCCGGGACAGCCCGTCCCGCCGCAGGCGCACTCCTCCGGCAGGGAGAAGACGTCCAGGCTCTCCGCCTTGAGCGGAACCTCGCCCAAGCGCAGACCTATCTGCTCGTCGAAGAGCACCGAGGTGTTGTCGTACAGGCTGATGTCGTCTATGGCCAGCACGGGAACCTCGCTCATGCAGGCTCTCCTGATGCCGTTGGCAAATGCGGCGGTCACGCCGCTGAGGAGGAACCTGATGCGGTCCTCCTCAAGCTGCAGCAATTCTAGCTTCAAACTCACACCTTTATGCTCATCACTTTATATGCCTATACCCTTCTGCCCCTCTTGCCGCCGGCAGGCTTTGTGCCGTCGTGGGGTATGGGGGTAGCATCCTCTATCCTGCCGATGCGCAGGCCCGCCCTGGCGAGCGCGCGTATGGCCGCCTGAGCTCCCGGCCCGGGAGACCTCTGCCTGTTGCCTCCGGGGGCCCGCACCTTGACGTGAACCCCGACGATCCCCTTGTCCTTGACAGCTTCAGCGACCTGCATGGCCATCTGCATGGCTGTGTAGGGAGAACTCTCGTCTCTGGCCGCCTTAACCACCATTCCGCCTGAAATTTTGGCCAGGGTCTCAGCCCCGGTCAGATCAGTGATGGTGATGAGCGTGTTGTTAAAGGACGAGAAGATATGGGCAATGCCCCATTTTCCTTCTGCCATTTATTCCACCTGTCCCACCTATGCTTCCACTCTGGGCGTTCTGGATGCCCTCTCGGGATGGCCTTCTTTGGCCATGGGGGAACCCATGTAATAGTCAATGCTCATTTCCTCGCCGCGCTTGACCAGATAGCCGGGAACGTCAACCCTGCGCCCGGAGATCTGGATGTGGCCGTGGACAATGAACTGCCTGGCCTGCTTGAGGGAATTGGCGAGCCCCTGCCTGTAGACCTGAGTCTGCAGCCTTCTCTCCAGAACGTCGGCGACTTTCATGGAGAGGATGGCATCGAGATCTCCCTCTTCCTTGAGCATTCCCAGCTTCTTGAGGCGTGTCAAAATGGCCTCCGCCTGGGGCGGTGCCTGGCCGACGGACACGGCGGCGAGCATCTTCCTGCTGGCCTGCCTGTACTTCCTGAGAACGGCCTGCGCCTTCCAAAGCTCTCTCTTATTCCTGAGGCCATATGCTTTGACGACCTCTACTTCCCCGGCGATCCTCTCTGCCTGCCAGGGAGTGCGGGGCCGCGCGTACATTTTGCGGCTCTTGCCTGGATATCCCATCTTCTACCACCTACTCCTTGGCTGGCGCTGGCGTTGCTGCCGGCGCACCTTCCTTCTTGCGGCTGACGCCCACAATGGCTCCCGTCCTGCCGGAGGACCTGGTCCTCTGACCGCGCACGCGCAGACCGCGCTCGTGCCGGATGCCCTTATAGCTTCTCATCTTCTTCATGAGGTCGAGATCCTCGCGAAGGGTCATATCCAGGTCCATGCCCATGACGTGCTTGTCAAGTCCCGTCTCAATGTCCTCGCGGCGGTTGAGCATCCATACGGGCAGGACTGCTGTTGCGTCCTCCTCAATGACCTTCTTGAGCTTATCGATCTCCGCATCGGGAAGAAGTCCCAGTGTGGCATGGGGATCCACGCCTGCTTTTGCGGTAAAGATGCTGGCGCATCTGCGGCCCACGCCTTTGATGCCCGTGAGGGCCATGCGGACCTGCTTTTTGCCGGCCAGATCTGTATTCAAAATGCGAACTATATGCCTGAGCTCTTCATTAGCGCTCTTCTTAGGCTTCTCTTCAGCCTTCTTAGGCTTTTCTTTTCCTGCATTTGGTTTAGCCAAGTTAGTCCTCCAGGGAATTTATTCCTCTGGATCAGCCCCGGGGCACAGCCCGGCGCCGCCCGCTCATCACGTTGTGGGGCGATCTAATCCAATGAGCCAAAATCAGGCTATGCTTCTCATATAAAAGACTTAGCATGCTCTTTCATGCTCTCCGCCATATTATGAAGTTTAGCCACAGAATATTGAAAAGGCCGGAGATCTGTTATCTCCCAAAGTACGCTGCAACCTCCTTCAACCTCTCCGGAATGTCTATCTTCTGCGGGCACTTCTCCCGGCACTGCCCGCACTGCTGGCAGAGGGATGCAAAAGCGGGCCTGCCGTCCAGAAATCCGCCCAGGGCGATGCTGTAGTTGAGGCCTGCTATCTGGGGGGAGTCGAAGATGCAGCCGCTGTTGTACATCTCGAAGCACTCCGGAATGCTCACACCGGACTCGCAGGGCATGCAGTAGCGGCAGCCGGTGCAGGGTACCTTGATCCTCTTTTCGTACTCAGACCTGGCCTGCTCAAAGAGATCCAGCTCCTCCTGGGGCAGCGGTCCGGCCACAGCTCTGGACGCATAATTGACATTCTCCACCATCTGCTGACAGCTCGACATTCCGGAGAGGACTATAGTGACCTCCGGGTGGCTCCAGACCCAGCGCAGTGCCCATTCGGATAGGCTGCGTCTGGCCTTTGCCTTCTCCTTCTTCCACACGTCACTTACTGCCGGGATCTCCCTGGAGAGCATTCCACCTCGCAGTGGCTCCATGACCACCACCCCGAGGCCCTTGCCGGCAGCATACTTCAGGCCCTCCGTCCCCGCCTGGTACTGTTCGTCCATGAAGTTGTACTGGATCTGGCAGAATGTCCAGTCATAGCAGTCAACGATCTCCCGGAAGACCGGCAGTTCGTCATGGAAGGAGAAGCCTGCATGCTTTATGCGCCCGTCGTCCAGTGCACTGTCCAGAAATTCGGCCACGCCAAGGCCCCTGAGCTTATCCCAAAACGGCCTCATCAGCCCGTGCACCAGATAGAAGTCGATGTGGTCGGTCTGCAGGCGCTTCAGTTGCTCATCGAGGTAGCGGTCCATGTCCTGCCGGGAATTTATCAGCCAGGAAGGCAGCTTGGTGGCCAGGTTGACCTTCTCTCTATAGCCGCCCTGCAAGGCCCGCCCCAGGAACGGCTCGCTCTCTGCATTGTGATAGGGATAAGCCGTGTCGACATAATTCACCCCATTGTCCACAGCATATCTCAGCATCCTGGCAGCATGATCCTCGTCGATCCTCCCGTCCTGGCCGGTGGGAAGTCGCATGCACCCAAATCCCAGTATGGAAAGATCCAATGCTGCCTTCTTCATCCTTCTGTAGAGAATCGTCTCACCTTCTCACTCAAACTCTGGGCTCTTTGAAATTATGTGTTTCGGTCTTCGGCTCATGACTGCGATTTTGGACTGAATTGGCTACTCTGTGGTTTAGTTCGAAAGTCGCCGACAATTAAGTAATGCTACTGAACAAAACCACAGAGGCACAGAGGCACAGAGACACAGAGGTGAATAGCATTGAAAGACAATAGCTCAAATCAAGCCCACAGGAAATTGGCTTGTGATTCAAAATAGGTTGGAGTTTCTGGCATGGTGAGCAGCTATTAAATATTACAGGCAATGAAGTCTGTCTGTATGAAAAAAATCGTAGATACGCAGTGGATCAGAAAAGCGTTGATTATTTTTTCATTCGTGCTATTGCCGGTTACATTTGTATATATATCCTGTCCAATAATAATTGAAGGTGCATCAAGAGGCATTGTTACAGGTGGTCTGATTGTCTTTCTCCTCCTCTTTATAAGTTCACTATTCGTTGGCAGGCTCATTTGTGGGTGGCTCTGCCCAATGGGTGGTTTGCAGGAAATTTACTTCAATATAAATGAGAGACATGCTAAAATAGGTTGGTTAAACTGGTTTAAATATCTCATATTCCTGGCGATTTTTTTTTATCCCTCTCATCTCTGCAATTTGTTCTGAAGAATTAACAACAGTTGATTTTTTCTACTACACAGATCATGGCATCTCCCTATGGGACTTGATGTGAACATTATGGTCCGGCAGGAATGTATGGAAAATAGGGAGTGCATACTATGTGGCTGCTGTGTGCATGTCTGCCAGCACCAAGCTATCCGCTATGAATTGTAGCAGACGAAAAAAAATGGATGGGAGCGAGAGAGCAGGAACAGTCTGCTCGGGCATCTCCCTGTTTAATCTTTTTTTGATATTCGCCTTATAGCTCCACCTACAGCACCATCTACAGCTCCACCATCTTGGCGCTCTTGACGCCGGGAACGGAGCACAGCCTCTTCATGATATCCTCGGGTGCCATATGGTCCACACTGAGCACCATGAGCTGGGGCATGCCTGCTGCTATGCGGCCCACGTGCATCGCTCCGATGTTGATTGAGCCCTCGCCCAGGACAACGCAGCAGGGGCCGATGATATTGGGCCGGTCCTCGATGATGGCTATGACCATGTCACCCTCGGAGGGGATGTAGGTGTGGTACTCGTTGAGCTGGACGATGCGCTTTTCCTTGCTGCCAGAAACCGTTCCCTGCATGACTGTCGCCACGCCGCCCTTGGTGAGCTTGAGGGTGATGGCATTGCTGTAGCCGTTGGCAGACTCCGTCTTGCTCTCCAGGAGCTTGACTCCCATCTCTTTGAGCGTCCTCTGGGCATTGACGAAGCTGACAGCTCCCTCGCCCATCACGCAGCTCAAGAGGCCCTTGATGGCAGAGATGGTCACAGGCCGTATGTCCTTTTCGGCCACGGTTCCGCTGTAGGTCAGCTCCAGGGTGTCAAAGCCGCTGCCTACGAGCTGTCCCGCCAGCGAGCCCATCTTCTCAGCCAGGCTCATGAAGGGCTGCATGACTGCCAGGGTCTCAGGCGAGATGGCAGGCATGTTGATGGCATTGGTGGGCAGGCCCCCGCGGGCAATGGCCAGTATCTGGTCGGCCACGGCCAGGGCCACATTGACCTGGGCCTCTGCGGTTGAGGCTCCCAGATGAGGTGTGGTGATGATCTTTTCAATTCCGATCAGTGGATTTCCGGTGGGCGGCTCCTTGGTAAACACGTCCACAGCAGCTCCTGCCACCTTTCCCTCTGCCACAGCTTTGGCGAGAGCAGCCTCGTTGATGATTCCGCCCCGGGCGCAGTTGACGATACGCACGCCAGGCTTCATGATATTGAACTCATCATCGTCTATGAGGTTTCGGGTTTCGTTGGTGAGCGGGGTATGAACGGTGATGAAGTCTCCGCCGCGCAGAACCGTCTCCAGGTCGGCCAGGGTGATTCCCATCTGCTTGGCCCTCTCCTCAGTCACAAAGGGATCGTAGGCCAAGATCTGCATGCCGAAGGACTTCATTCGTGCAGCAACCTCGGCGCCCACCCGGCCCAGTCCCACAACGCCCAGGGTCTTGTTGAAGAACTCGACGCCGGTGTACTTCTTTCGGTTCCATTCGCCCTTGTGCAGTGCCGCATTGGCCTGGGGGATGTTTCTGGCCAGGGCCAGCATCATGGCGATGGTGTGCTCGGCAGCAGAGATGGTGTTTCCGCCGGGGGTATTGAGCACTATGATGCCTTTTTTGGTTGCGGCCTCGACGTCAACGTTGTCTATGCCCACTCCTGCCCGGCCTATGACCTTGAGCCGGTCTGCGGCATTGATGACATCGGCGGTGACCTTGGTGCCACTCCTGATGACCAGGGCATCGTATTCCTTGATCTTCTCTATGAGCTCCTCAGGGGTGAGATTGGTGATGACATCGACCTCGGCTCCTGACTGAAGCCTCTTTACGCCTTCCTCGGCTAATGAATCGCTGACGAGAACCTTCATGAGCATTCCTTCCCGACGGTTAAAGATGTACAAGGATTTGATTCTTTCGAGAGAATGAAGGTTGAGATTAGAGGGAGCAGGGTGCATAGCGTGGGCTGCTGGCCTTTTCTCACCGAGATGGCCATGCGCCTGGAACTGAGGGGTTTTGAAGTCTATAAACACGGCATCACAGATGAACAAAGCCATACCTCTCCTCCTAGGGATCAAAGAAAGCACCGATGCCACTCTCATCGAGGTCAAAGAGATCAAAGCAATTCGGATATGCGGCAAATTTCCGGCAATTGCAGACTGACGTCAGGGCGATAAAGGAACGCCGGGAATGATATGAAACTGCTTTCGTCATGCAGCAGCAACATGGATTTACAGCTTTCAATTCCGAGCTTCAATTCTTTAGGAGCAGGGCAGCCAGTCCAAGCTGACCGACCTCAGGCTGCTGTTGGACCACAGGACGATGATCTTTTCCACATCAAAGGCTCCCGTCATGTCGTCAGTAGCCCGGCTGTAGGTGGTGTGTCGCC
>ERZ1645192.1935-NODE-1935-length-17172-cov-6.465035_pt1 | contig 17172 bp, 15 predicted proteins | sample MGYA00575354_ERZ1645192 | MGnify/ENA primary metagenome ERZ1645192 (study PRJEB40844, sample SAMN11349763) | freshwater sediment metagenome | isolation source: river sediment | host: Sediment | place: India: Faizupur Khadar , New Delhi | collected 2017-02-21 ... | reverse complement strand
GGCAGCTTCCAGTTCAGCATTCTCATGTGGGATCGCACTACTGTATACAATAAGATCCGGTTTGAATCGGACAATATGATCCTTCCCGTGGCCAAGCTCGAAAGCGATACCTTCTTTTAGGATTTTGTCAACATAAGAAGTATGATTCATATCACATCCACTAACAATAAATCCCAGCTCTTTCAAAAGAATCGCCAAGCCACTCATTCCGGCGCCGCCAATACCTAAAAGGTGAATTGATCGTATGCCGTCGAAACTGCTATGAAGTCCTTTCAAGGGTAGACTCTCCCTTCAGCATTTGTTGAATCAATGAAACCCCAAATCTTCTCGCACGGCTCGAAAAGATTGTTCGTGGGTAAACGATTTGAATATCCGTTCGTTTTTTTTGCCAATGCTTCTCGTAAATGTATCTCCAAATCACGAGGTTCGGTTGTCGATACCGATCCCCCGCCTAATGAAGAAAAGAGCTTTGCATTCTCTGTTTGATGTCCGCCGGTGGATTCCTTCCATGGAACGACGACAGTTTCAATTCCGTATTCTAACAATTCCGCGAGAGTAGAGCCTCCGGCTCGTGACAACGCTATGTCCAATGCGGAATAAAAAGGGCTCATGTCCCAGGAACGAGCGCAAATATGAATATTCGGAGATATATATCTCGATTCCTCACCTTGTATAAGAAAATGCCAAGAAGAAAAAAACACGTCTTTCGAAACACAACTGATGCATTCTACCAACTCTTGGCTTCCAAGTGAACCACCCAAAATTCCAACAATAGGCGAATCCACCGGTATGCCTCGAATCTTCAATTTTTCTAGAGCCTCATATCGAGACAAACGCAAAAGTTTTCGAACCGGCACCCCAACAAGAGGAGTCTTTGCACTCTTTTGAGATGCACCGGTTTGTGGCCACCCTTCCAGAACGGGCACTCCCAAAGATAACGCAATCCGCGATACCCTTCCCATCGTTGCATTTTGCTCGTGAACAAACGATTTGACAGAGCGAAGCTTACCGGCAACAAGAAATGGCACCGAGACATATCCGCCAAAGAGAAGAAGAATATCAGGAGACGTCATTTTGACAAATTTCCAAGCCCAAAATGTGCTCTGAATCATTTCGGTCCATCTTCGGGCCTGACGTATTCCGAATCTGACGCCCAACGGAGAACCAGATACCGGGAATTTGACCGAATCTATCCCATGAGCTTCGAAAATTTCCTTTTCCATTTCACGAGAACCATGTATAAAATGCAGTTCCACAGCCGGATGCGAGATCTTCATCCATTGCGCGAAAGCGATCGCCGGGACAATATGTCCCCCTGTTCCGCCGGCGACGACACCTATTCTTCGAATCATACCGCCTTAGACCCGGAAAAACGAATTTCCTTATGAAGTCGCAACAATATTCCTATCTTCATCCACATAACAATCATTGCACTACTGCCAAAGCTCATGAACGGCAAAGGTATCCCGGTTAGAGGGATCATTTTCAACACTCCGCCAACATTAATAAAGAACGGAAATAAAACCGAAATTGCAATACCCCAAATCAAAGCAGCTTGAAACGGTTCGGTTGCCTTTACATACAGTAGAAATACTCTGCTCGTCCAAAGCATAAAGAGACACAGAACCGTCAACGTTCCTATGAGTCCAAACTCTTCTCCGAGCGTTGCAAGGATATAATCAGTATGTGCAGCCGGAAGAAAATTCATCTTCTGGAGCCCATTACCGATTCCAACTCCGGAAATACCCCCATTAGCAAATGCGACGAGCCCTTGAATTACCTGAAAACCACTTGACAGTGGGTCTTTCCATGGATCGATAAAAGCGATATATCTTCGAAGTCTATATCCTCCCTGGACAATAAACCAAAGAAACAACGGAAAGAGCGTCGTTCCCAAAAAGAGCGGCATTCGCCAGCCCTTGAGTTCAACATGAATCGCCATGCACAAACCGAAAATTAGAATTGTTCCTCCCATATTTGGTTGTAATACCAAAGGGAACACCGAAACACAAAGTATTACGGCAGTAATAGAAAAAAACGCGCTCACTCCGTTTTTTTCGGAACAGGAAAGACTCTTGGCCAACTCGATAACAACCGCCAGCGTTAAGATTTCAAGAGGTTGAAAACGGACCGGACCAAGATCAATCCACCTGCGCGCCCCTCCAACTTTTACGCCGATTCCGGGAAAGAGGGTCAGAGCCGCTGCGATTACGGCGAATACCCAGAATGCGCCGGCCGCTTTTTTCCAAAAATTCGTTGGAATTATTGCAATTATCAACATTGATATCAAACCGAGACCAAGACCTTGTAGTTGTCTGATTCCTCGAGAGAAAGCCGACCCCGTATTTTCCATTGTCCAAGGCGATGTAATAGATACAATCATTATGAGTCCAATTCCACTTAACAATAATGGCAATATCCAAATTAATGGATCGGTAATATTACTCATTGTATTATCAATATGTCGAGCTTTCATTTCTTTATTTGCTTGTTCAAACATTTTATTTCGTATAACCCAGCACGGCTTGTTTGAAATGCTCTCCCCTGGCCTTATAGTTCGGATACATATCCCAGCTCGTACATGCGGGAGAAAGCAACACGACCATTCCAGAAGAAGCAACGCTTTTTGAAAAACGAACGGCCTCGTCCATATCAGTTGCTCGATAAATACTCGTATAGTGCTCTTCATGCAGAGCCGATTCAATCTTATCCGCCTCAGAGCCTAACAAAACCGCCCATTCAGCTTCACGCGCCACAGTCTTTGCCAAAGGGGCATAGTCTTCTCCTTTTCCTTGTCCGCCAAGAATGACTATTTTCCGCCCGTTTATTGACTCCATAGCCGTCGAAGAAGCCGCTACGTTCGTTCCCTTTGAGTCATCTATGTACAGAACACCATCAATTTCGCCGACGAGTTCGCATCTGTGATGAAGCGGAGAAAACGTTTCAAGAGAATGAGATTCCGACACGCGTTTTGTCAGACACCAAACAGCAGCAGATGCCATAGCTATGTTTTCCATGTTATGATTTCCCACAAGCGAAAGATTTTCGTACGAAAACAAAGAAATTCGTTGCTCGTCAGTGTTGAGATACGCATACTTTTTTTCCATACAAATTTCCCAAGGATTTTCATTTGAATCCCAAGAAAGACACAACGTCCTGGTCTTCGTATCGCGTCCTAAAAGAGAACGATCCCTTTTTTGTAGAATGCTCCAACCTTCAGGCCCTTGCAGCGAGAGTAAACGTCTCTTCGAAGCGACGTATTCATCAAAGCTTCCGTGCCAGTCGATATGATCCGGAGCAATATTCGTGACCACTGCAACATCGCATTGGAATCGATTCGCCCAGAAAAGTTGGAAACTGCTCAGCTCAACGGCAAGACATTCGTATGACGTTCCGACAAAATCGGCAATAGATTTGCCAATATTTCCCGTAGCTGCGCAAGAGACTCCCATGCCATTCAGAATATGCGCCACAAGACTTGTCGTGGTGGTTTTCCCGTTACTTCCCGTTATACCTATCAGCTTTGAAGAAAGGTACGTCGACACGAAGTCAAGTTCGCCGATACATGGCACGCCCTTTCGAGAAGCACACAGAACAGCCGCAGACCTCGGAGATATTCCTGAACTCAATAAAACAGCATCACATTCTAAAGCTCTTTCAGTATGTCCACCCAGTTCATAATCAACTCCAAGCTGTTTTAGCTCTTGAAGTTGCAAATCTGATATGTCATTTTTAATTTCACTAATAAATACTTTTATGCCAACAGACTTTGCAAGTTTAGCCAATCCAATTCCGCTAACACCCAACCCTATTATCGTAACCGATCCCATGTTTTTCAATGTATTCATTCCTATCTTTATGCGCTAATAAATAAACGCCATAGTCAACAATGATGAAATAATAAAAATACCCAATATATGTATAACTATAAATCTAATTACTATATGATTTTCTTTCCATCCTAATAATTCAAAATGATGATGCACTGGACTCATTAAAAATATTTTCTTCGAGAATATATGAATAGATATGAGTTGTATAATAACTGATAACAATTCCAACCCGAACATAAAACTTACTGGTATTATTGCTATTAAATAATCGCTATAAATACAAATACTAACTAGCATTCCGCCCAGAAAGTGCGATCCTATGTCCCCCATAAATATTAATGCAGGGTTAGCATTATACCATAAAAAACCCAGACAAAAACATAAACCAGTTATTGAAGCTAAATAAATTTCATTGTTCATCGTAAGCCAAAAAAGTAATGAAGCCATCGAAATCGAACACAAGCCGGCAGCTAGACCATCGAGTCCATCCGTAACGTTTACGGCATTCAATACTCCTACCGTAACCAATACTATCAATGGAACAGCTAATATTGGCGAAATTTCCAAACCAGGCCAAATACTTATCCCTCTCGAAAACACTACCCACAAAGACCATGGTAAGGTAAAAAGAACTTGCGCCCAAAATTTATAAATACTTCGAAATCCTTCACTTGAACGACACCGGAACTTGGTCCAATCATCTACAAAACCAACTATAGAGACACAAATAGGCAAGCCCCACAATCCAACAAGTTCAATCCAAGCCTCAGATGAATATCCAGATATTATCGGAATAGACAACACGGAAACAAATACAAAAACCAATCCACCCATAGAAGGAGTTGAACCTTTCGTATATATGTGGCTTTTAACGCCATATTGTTTTTGTACTAACGTTACGTTTGTTTTATTAAGTAATAAAATCAAATATTTAGTTATAATTATAGTAACTATTAATATAAAAATACCAAGAAAAATTGAGTTCATAAATAATATTCCTTTTTAATTTTAGAAACAAGAGATTCTAAATTGTTACTATGAGACCCTTTAATTAGTATAAAATTATCTTTTACAATGTGCTTAGTTATTTGTACATAACATTGTTCTAAATTTTGACAAAGTATAACGTTGCTAGCATAAATAAAATCGTTTGATTCTTTTATCGTATTATTCCATATATCACCGTACAAAATTATGACGTAGCAAAATGATGCATCTTTTAACAAAGATTCGTGATATAAAATAGAATCGCTTCCTAACTCTTTCATTTCGCCTAATACAGCAATTTTTTCGCCTTCTGTTTTTATATTTTTTAAAGCATTAAGCGCTGCTTTCATAGATATCGGATTAGCATTATACGAATCGTCAAGCAATGTTGCACCGCATTTAAGTTGTATATAAACGCCCCTGCCATCAAGCGGTTCCATTTGTAAAATAGACTTTAACATTTCTTGTTTACTCACATTGTAATATTCACCTATAGACAACGCAAAAGAAATAGGGTATATATTATGCACTCCGATAAAATTAGATTTTACTTTATATTCTTCTTTTTTTGTTTTTAGGATAAAAGACATATTTGGTTTATTTTTATATATTATAAATTCAGGAGAAAAAATACGATAGAAAGAATTTTCTATTCCAACACCATATTTTTCCACTATTTTACTCTCGTTGGCAATTTTACTATGCAGTTCAATTCTGTCTGAGTTATAAAACAAAACTTTAGTTTTAATGTTGTTATATATTTCACATTTAGCTGAAATTACCGCATCAATACTTTTAAACCCTTCAAGATGAGCTGCCGCAGCCTCAGTTATCACTGCTACATCAGGTGGAAAAACCGAAACCATAGACGCAATTTCATTTTCATGATTAGCACCCATTTCCAAGACTAACATGTTAGTGTCAACCGGCATAGACAATATAGTTAATGCGCATCCTATATTAGTATTGTAACTTCTAAATGGTCGGTGTACTTTAAACTTGCTAGTTAATACGTTATATATACATTCTCGCGTAGTGGTTTTTCCAACACTTCCAGTCACAGAAATAATCTTAGGATTTATTATCTCTATATATTTTTGCGCCGCTTTAATAATATTATTTTCTGTATATTTGATAATTACGCAAGTTTTTTCGTTTGCATATTCTTTCAGCATATTTTCATTCGAACCTATAAGAATGCTTGCGCCTCTTTTAACCGCATCTTCCAAGAAGGCATGCCCATCCTGTTGCGTCCCGGAAAGCGCAATAAAGGCATTTCCAGGTAAGACATCCCTGCTATCCGATACAATTCGCGTCGGCATCGAAGCATCGTGTCCGAGTACGACGCCTCCAGCCAAAGCCGCGAAGTCAGATACATTCCAATGCGTCATCATAGAATCTTTACCCCCGTTGTTTGCGACCATGAAACCATCGCATCGAGATCATTATATGGAATTCTATGATTTTCGTATACAATTTCTCGCTCGGGTCCCTTTCCCGAAATCACAACGATATCGCCATCTCTTGCATCGCTCAAGGCGGTAAAAACTGCTTCTTTACGATCAAGAATAATGGAGACGTTCTTATCAGGATTGGAAACGACGCTCCCTCTGTAAATCTGATCCGCTATCAAACACGGATCTTCACTACGCGGATTATCACTCGTTATTATAATTTTGTCGGCAAACGATGCGGCTATTTTCCCCAGCTGCGGACGATTTTCGGAAAAGCGATCGCCGCCATGACCGAATACGGAAATGATTCTCCCTCTCGAAAGTTCCCGAATAGACGCGAGAAGATTTTTCAAGGCGAAAGGGGTATGCGCAAAATCGATAACGACGCGAACCCCATTATTGAGATAATACGATTCGAAACGCCCGGGAACTCTCGGTGCGTATTTTAAGCATGACAACGAAGCCTCTATGTCTATGCCCAAAGCGTTTGCAAGGGATATGGCTGACAAAGCATTATATACGTTATATTTCCCCATATACGGGATAACAACTTCATAGTTTCTACCAGAATAAACAAGTGTAAAGCGAGTCGTATTTTTTCCATACAATATTTTAGTAGCTTCGTATTTGTATTTATCATTTGACATGCCATATAGCGATATATTATTTGAATATTTAGTATATAAAATTCGGCCGTAAAAATCATCGCCATTTGCGACACCAACCCAAGACGGTTTCATAAACGATCGAAACAACGTCTCTTTTGCAAGAAAATATGTCTGGATATCACCATGAAAATCCAAGTGCTCTTCGCTGAGATTCGTGAAAATAGAGCCGTTGAATTGACATCCATTCAGACGGCCGAGTGACAGACCGTGCGAAGAAACTTCCATAACACATGCACGGCAACCATTCTGCAGCATACGAGAAAGATATCTCTGAACGTATGAACCTTCAGGCGTCGTTCGGCTTGCCTCTTCAGCAAAACTCCCATCATCATATATAATAGTTCCTAAAATACCTGTCTTCACGCCCTCGGCTTCGAGAATATGTCTGATCATAAAAGCTGTTGTACTTTTTCCATTAGTACCCGTAATGCCGCACATTAATAATTTAGAAGAAGGATATCCATATACCACACTAGAAATAATTCCAATCATATTGCGAACATTTTCAACCAATATATAAGGTAGTTGTACATCTATATTTCGATCTGTAATAAAAGCAACTGCGCCATTTTTTATTGCTTCATTAATATAAGCATGGCCGTCGCAAGAATTTCCTGATATACATATAAATATAGACCCGGCTTTTACTTCTCTACTATCAGTAAATACTCCTTCAACTACTGGATCATTAATAACGGCATTATAAACCTTATATGAAGCATTTCCGTCATATTCTAATATAATGTTAAAAAGATCCGAAAGCCGAGTCATAAATACTTCTCCTTGTTAGCATTAATTTTTATAGTTTCCTCTACTATTTTTTTAAAAACAGGAGCAGCTACTTCTGCTCCGTAATACTTCCCTTTAGTTGGTTCGCCGATGACAACAATCATCGCAAATTGCGGTGTCTTGAACGGCCAAAAACCTACGAAGGAGCTAACCCACCGGCCTTCAAGATACGAGCCCTTCCCCGCGACTTCTGCCGTTCCGGTCTTTCCTGCGATTTCCACCATCTTCGAATTTGCGCTTTTCCCTGTTCCATCTGTAACAACCTCTCTCATGGCGCGCGTGATCCAAGAGGCTGTTTGTTGTGAGAGGACGGAACGAACGATGGATTTTTCGCCTCTATAAACAACGCGTCCGGAAGCATCGATCGCTTCTTCTACAAGATAGGGACGCAAAAGGACTCCTTCATTCGCTATGGCGGCTATGGACGAAACAAGCTGAAGGGGAGTTACTGCAAGACCTTGACCGATTGCTATGTTGGATGGGATAACGCCGCGCCATAATTCCGGAGAAGCGATCAATCCCTCTTCAACACCATTGATTTCAACGTTAGGATCTAAACCGAACCCCCATTCCCGGAGGCTATTATACATGTCAAAAGGTTTCACTTTCATCCCAATCTGAGCCATCCCAACGTTGGAAGATTTAACAATAATTCCGTTAACATTCAACGTGCCATTGCCGGAGTGATCGGAAATATACCCATCAGCTATTCGAATACGTTGCGGACAATAAAATGAATTTTCTTGACGAACAACACCTCTTTCGAGTGCTATCGCACAAATTACCGGTTTTAGCGTTGAACCAGGTTCATACGCTCTACTCAGAGCATTATTTGTTTGTAGTTTTCGATTCGCTATATCGTCACGCTGGTTAGGGTTGTATGTCGGCCAACTGGCTATGGCTCGAATAGCTCCCGATTCGATGTCAAGGCAAACAACAGCACCCCAGCGCGCACCATTTCCTCGCACTCCCTCATCAAGATACTGTTCGACAAAATATTGCATTCTAGAATCTATTGTTAAGCGCAATTTGCTATTTGAATTATTATTATTTATGATTTCATAGTTTCCTCCAGTAGATCCTTTTGCTAGAATCCTAACACCTGAAGGAGAATATAAAATATTGTTCCAAATAAGCTCCATTCCAGATAAGCCATTTCCTTCAATATCGCAATATCCCAATACGTGTGCTAGCATATTATTGTTAGGATATATTCTCAAATTTTCCTTACATTCGTATATTCCATCTATATTTTTATATCTAATTGCTTTAGCAATATTTTCATCTACTCTACGAATAAGCCAAAAAAATCTTCCATCTATTTTTTTACTAATTTTCTTTAGTATATCTTTATTTACTATATCATAAAGTTTATCTGCGTTTTTAGGGTCCCAAAACAAAGGATCTATAAAAAAACTAAAAGAGGGGATTGAAAGAGAAAGATTTTTACCTGACGTATCAGAAATATCTCCACGGTTTGCAGAGAATGGAACTTGAAGCCAATATTGTCTTTGCGATTGACGGACAACACGTGGATCAGGACTACAATGAACATTTACTAAGCGCCATCCAACTATTATAAACATAGTTAATATAAAAAACCATAGAAGGTTTCTAGATAATTTCATTTTATATTCCTCGCTAATACAGAAAAATATAATTTTATTCTTGAGCGTTAGCTTTTGTTATTAATATATTTTTTAAAATACTATCCTTTAATTTTTCTTCATATCTAATTTCAATATTGCTTGCATACTTATTAATTGAAACAGGAACTCGCACAATACGAACCTGAGAAAGAGATTCCATGCCAAGAGTTTCTTTCGAATACTGAACGACTCGTCCTGGTGCGACCAAAGAAGACAACGTCTGTTGAAGCAACGTTTCCTGGGATTCAATATTCTTAATTTGGACACTCACCTTGTGGACTCGGAGCTCAAGTCTGAATGCATACACTCGTAATGCTGCAAGACCAAGTAAAGAAGAAACCACAATACCCGTTAATAACAAAAAAACAGGACAGAAGCGCCTGCTCAAAGACTGAGAGGATCCGTCCATCTTGATTTCCCCTTTGTATTAAAATACTCGTTCGATTTTATGAAGACACGCATTTTAGCACTTCTGGATCGGTAATTTGCATTAACCTCTTCTGGTGAAGGTGTTATTACTTTTTTATTATAAATATATCCTATTTTACTATGCACAAAAGATGAAAAATATTTTTTTGCAATTTTATCTTCCAATGAGTGATAGCTTACAACAAAGATAATTCCATTGTTAGCAAGAATACTTTGAGCGTTTATCAAGCTTTTTTCTAGAGATTCTAATTCATTATTCACCGCTATCCGCAAAGACTGAAATACTCTACGAGCAGGATGTCCTCCCATTTTTCTTTGGACAGGTTGCGGAAGTATCCGTCGAATTATTCCAACTAAATCCTCAGTATTATTGATACTTCCGTATTTTTCTCTGTATTGCACTATTCCTCTAGATATATATCTAGAATATTTTTCTTCGCCATATCTGTAAAAAATATCTGACAGATCTCTTTCTGACCAATTATTAATAATATGATATGCCGTAATAGAATCATTTTTTGTTGCATCCATTCTCATATCTAAAGGACCGTTATCTTGAAAAGAAAAACCTCTGTTCGGAGATGTAATTTGCAACGTAGAGACTCCAAGATCATATATTATAAATTTAACTTCTTCTTGGAAAGGAGATATTTCTATAGATTTTTGTATTTCACAATAGTTGCTTTGAAAAGTAAAAAATCTATTTTTATATTGAGAAAGTCGTTTCTCTGATAGTTCTATTGATTCTTTATCTCTATCCAATCCGATGACTTTAATCTCAGGAAATTCCGCGAGAAGCGCAGCGGAATACCCTCCATGTCCTAATGTCGCATCGATACAAACGCCGGAAGGCTGAAACAAACGCAGAATTCGTAATATTTCTCCTAGAAGCACAGGAATATGTTCTTCCATATTAAAAACCATCTACACTTTCTGCCATCGAAGGAAGAGTTTGCAGAATATTTTCTCGATACTCTTCCCAGGTAGCCTTATCCCAGATTTCTATGTGATCGCTGACTCCCACGAGAAACACATCCTGTTCGAGTTTTGCGTGATTCCTCAACATATTCGGCAGAAGGATTCGTCCCGCCCCATCGAGTGGAATTTCGTGCGCACTCGACAACATAATTCTCAATAACCCCCGGCTTGTTCCTTTAGCGAAAGGAAGTGATTCAAGTTTCTTGAGCACGTTTTCCCATTGAGATGACGAATATAAAGAAACGCAGCGATCGATGCCGATAGTCGCAAAAACAACCTCGTCAAGCTCCTGTCTGAGCTTGGCGGGGAGAACCAATCGTCCCTTTGCATCGATTCGATGTTCGTAGGTGCCCAGAAACATGGGTTTTCCTCCCACTTTTTCCCATAACTTTACACTTGATAACACCTTAGCATGAAAACTGACAAAAATATAGGCCCACAGGCTTATCTGTACGTTTCCAGACAAACCTGTGGACCTCTGACGCGAGATTCCTTTGATAGATTATTCTGAGGGAGCATTCGATAAGCCGGGTTCTGTCGAGTGTGGCCATTTATCTGGGAGAATCCTTGCGAAAGCTCTCAAGCGATCGTAACCCGGGAGTCAGCGGGCAGCTTCATCCCCCCCTATTCGATCTTGCTCCGGACGGGGTTTACCTGGCATTTGGGTCGCCCCAAACCCGGTGAGCTTTTACCTCACCTTTTCACCCTTACCCTGTAACGGGCGGTATTCTTTCTGTGGCACTTTCCTTTGATTCGCATCAACTGGGCGTTACCCAGCGTCCTGCCCTGTGGAGCCCGGACTTTCCTCACCCCTTTTGGGGCGCGGCCACAAGGAATACTCCCTCAGGTAACAGATTCTATCACGTCCTGCTCATAACGTCTTTCAAACATTTGTAGTACGCAAGTTTTTCGGATACAATCGTCAGCATCAACCGGGAAGGACGGTGAGGACAGTGGACTCGGATCAGTCTACATATAATTCTCCTCAATATGAAACATTCAAAATAAAAATGAAGAAACTCACAGGCATAGATTTAAATGCTTATAAGAATCAAATCCATAGGCGTGTACACATGTTAATGCAAAGATGGAATATTAATAATTACGAAGAATATTTTGATATAATAAAACAAAATGAAAATAAATTGCGTGAATTTTTAGATTACTTAACAATAAATGTCTCGGAGTTTTTTCGTAATCCAAATAAATGGTGGGAACTCCGCGATACTATCTTCCCGATTATTTTAAAAGATCGTTCTTCCAGAAAAGTAAAAATATGGAGCGCGGGATCAGCAACCGGCGAAGAGCCATATTCTCTTGCAATTCTATCTCTGGAAGCCAAATTCTCATCTATTCCGCAAGTCCTTGCAACGGATATTGATCAAGGAGCTATTTCGATAGCCAAAAGAGGAAGTTATTTAAAAAGACAATTAATAAATACGCCTGAAGAATATTTAAAACGCTATTTCAAAACATCAGATAATGAGATATACAACATAACCGAGGAAGTTAAGTCACGTGTAAATTTTCAGCGCATAAATCTTATAGAAGATAGTTTTTCAGATGATTTTGACTTAATATTATGCAGAAACGTTGTTATTTATTTCTCATCTGAAACCAAGATAAATTTATACAAAAAATTCGCAAAGGCTTTGCGCCCTGGCGGGTATTTGCTTGTAGGTTCAACCGAACAAATATTTGATTATCGAAAACTTGGATTTGAATCCGCCGGCGCTTTTCTTTATCGCAGGCCCTTTGATTCAATTTAATATATTTTTTGCATTCATGTTTTGTTTTATTTCGTGAAGCGCAAGGAACGAGACATTTTTCAATTTCTCTCGACTCTGGAAACCGAAAGAAATTGACCACGCCGTATTTTGGTTACCTCGCCGGACAAATGGCACTCGTTGCTCCCGCTTGAAGTGACAAGAAGTTCTTTTCGCTGGTGCGCTTCAAGGAGCGCAAAAAAGAGAGACGCACGCTACGCTGTGCGCCTCTCTTTTTTGCGCTCCTTATTCAATCAATGAGATCTGACAATTTCCTTGATTTTCATCAAACGACTCAGCGTTGATCTTTCTTGTTCGTCAAGTTTCATTGTAATATATCGTATTGTTTCAACAAAAGCCGGAATCATAACATGTTCAAGAGCGTTGACCCGTCTGCGCGTTTTCTCGATTTCCTTCGCCATAAGACCGATGGCTTTCTCTTTTGCTGCAAGATCGATCAATGAAGGGATCAAACGGGCAAAACGCTCCAACGCCAGGTCAAGGCTTCCGGGAGACGAGGCCAAACCGTAATTCAAAGCGGTCCCTTCCTGTTGCACGGAATACTCGGGAACCACCACGCTCATGACATTCAAGTGGCGTACTCCCAAACTGCACTTCGAACCGGAAATCATGAGCGCCTGCTCAAGCATGGCGGGAAGCGTCTGCGCCCGCGCAAGGAGAAAACTCTTGAAGCATTCCGCAAGTTCGGTTTCCAGTTCTTCCCGAATCTGTTTCGCCTGACGCGCACGATCAAGAAAGGCCTTTATGAGAGCATCCTGTTTATCCTTGAGAAGCTTATGCCCTCGCTTTGCGACAACAAGCCTTTTCTTGAGTCGCGACAGCTCCATCCGGTTAGGGTTGACATTGACTCGAGCCATATTGTCTCACCTACGCAGACTTCTCAATTGCTTCGGCCTTCTCCTCCGTTTTCAGCCTCGGCTTAAGGTACTTCTCGATGTACGCATCCCGGACGCGCTTCAGTTCCTTCACTGGAATCATCGTAAGGAGGTTCCATCCGAGCTCAAGCGTTTCTTCGATAGTCCTGTTCTCATATTCTCCCTGACGGACATACTTGTCTTCGAACTCGTCAGAAAAACGCGCAAAGGCTTTATCTTCTTCCGTCAAAGCTCCTTCGCCGAGGATAACAGCCAGCTCTTTCGCTTCCTTGCCTCTGGCGTACGCCGCAAAGAGCTGGTTCATAAGGTCGGCATGGTCTTCCCGCGTTTTTCCTTTTCCGATTCCCTTGTCCTTCAGGCGGGACAACGAAGGCATAACATCAACGGGCGGATAAATCCCCGTTCTGTGCAGGGCGCGGCTCAGGATAATCTGTCCTTCAGTGATGTATCCGGTCAAGTCCGGAATCGGATGTGTCTTGTCATCTTCCGGCATCGTCAGAATCGGGATTTGCGTAATCGATCCCTTTTTCCCCTTGAGACGTCCAGCCCTTTCGTACATCGTCGCAAGGTCGGTATACAGGTACCCCGGGTATCCTCTCCGGCCGGGAACTTCTTTCCGCGCCGCAGAAATTTCCCGAAGAGCCTCGCAATAGTTCGTAAGGTCGGTCAATATAACCACGACGTGCATGTCCTGTTCAAAAGCAAGGTACTCCGCAGCGGTCAAAGCCAATCGAGGAGTCGTTATACGTTCGATCGCCGGGTCATCGGCGAGGTTGACAAACATGACGGTCCGCTTGATCGCTCCGGTCTTTCTGAAGTCCTCCATGAAAAACGAGGCCTCTTCAAATGTTATTCCCATCGCCGCAAAGACGACGGCGAAGTCCTCATGTCCGCTAATTACCGAGGCCTGGCGGGCAATCTGGGCCGCCATCCGGTTGTGCGGCAGACCGCTTCCGGAAAATATCGGAAGTTTCTGGCCACGAACCATGGGGTTCATGCCGTCGATCGTCGAGATTCCCGTCTGAATGAATTCAGAGGGGAAGTCCCGGGAGAACGGATTCATCGGCATGCCGTTGATGTCGAGTTTCGTTTCGGCCAGTATGGCGGCGCCGTCATCGATAGGATCCCCACGACCGTTGAACACTCTTCCAAGCATGTCACGGCTTACCGAAAGAGTCAAAACCTTTCCGAGAAAACGGACTTTTGTGGATTTTACATCGATTCCGTCAGTGCCTTCAAAGACCTGCACAAGCGCCCTGTCGGAAGTAATCTCGAGAACCCGTCCTCTTCTCTGAACTCCATTCGAAAGCTCTATCTCGACGAGCTCGTCATATCGAACATCAGTCGTCTTCTGAACAACCATAAGCGGACCGGAAAGATCGGAGATTGTCGAATACTCTCTAGGCAGCATCGCTATCCCCTCCAATCGGGATAAGATGTGCTATTTCCTCTTTAATTCGTGCTTCTATCTCGTCCAGCTGCGCAATTTGCTTTTCTTCCACGTACCTCATTCGCGCAATAGTCTCACGTACGGGTAGATTGAACACTGATTGCATCGGAGCTCCCTTTCTGAGCGCGTCCATCGCAAGATGATGAAACTTCACAATGGTGCTCAGCATCTTGAACTGCTTTTCCATAGACGCGTATGTATCGATTTCATGGAATGCATTTTGATGCAAAAAGTCTTCGCGCAATGACTTCGCCGTCTCCATAACCATCCGTTCGTCTTTCGACAGCGCATCGATTCCTACCAGACGGACGATTTCCTTGAGCTTGTCTTCTTCTTCGAGAAGCTTCATCGCCTCAATACGAAGTCCGCTCCATTCGTCATCGAACTTTGCATCCCAATACTCGTCAAGTTTCTCTGTATACAGAGAATAACTGAGCAACCAGTTAATAGCCGGGAAATGGCGTTGATATGCAAGGTTCGCATCAAGTCCCCAGAACACCTTTGTAACTCGCAACGTGTTCTGGCTCACAGGTTCGGAAAGGTCGCCGCCCGGAGGTGACACCGCGCCGATAGCCGTTACGGAGCCTTCACGCCCTGTCGCGCCCAGAACGATCGCGCGTCCCGCCCTTTCATAGAAAGACGCAAGTCTTGTTCCAAGATAAGCAGGGTATCCCTCTTCTCCGGGCATTTCTTCGAGGCGCCCGGACATTTCGCGAAGAGCTTCCGCCCAGCGGCTCGTCGAGTCGGCCATCAACGCAACCGAATAGCCCATATCGCGATAGTATTCGGCCATCGTAATCGCCGTATAAATACTTGCTTCGCGTGCAGCAACCGGCATGTTCGACGTATTCGCTATAAGCACGGTCCGCTTCATGAGCGGCTGTCCCGAACGCGGATCCTGCAACTCGGGGAACTCAAGCAGAACGTCGGTCATCTCATTGCCGCGTTCTCCGCATCCGACATAGACTACGATCTCGGCCTCAGCCCATTTCGCCAGCTGGTGCTGAATAACTGTTTTCCCAGACCCGAACGGTCCCGGGACACATGCGGTTCCTCCCATAGCGATCGGAAAGAACGCGTCGACAACACGCTGTCCCGTTGTCATCGGAATGACTGGAGGAAGGCGTTTCGCTACAGGACGGCCCTTTCGTACAGGCCATTTTTGCAGCATGGTTATCCGACGCTCAATGTCTCCGTCACGAATAACAGCGATAACATCTTCAACAGTGAAATCACCCGCCGAAATATTCTCGACAGTCCCCTGAATTCCGACGGGGACAAGAATTCTGTGCTCAACAAGTACGGTTTCCTGAACGACTCCAAGCACATCTCCGGCGACCACATGATCTCCCTTGGCAACCCGAGGCTCAAAGGACCATTTCTTGCTCCTGTCAATGGCAGGAACAGAAATGCCTCTCGAAATGTACGGACTCTTCGCAGCCTCTTCGATTAGCTGAAGAGGTCTCTGTACGCCATCATAAAACTGCTCGATCAAACCGGGCCCGAGTTCGACGCTGAGCGCTTCCCCCGTATCCACAACTGGCTCTCCGGGCATGAGACCGGATGTCTCTTCGTAGGCCTGGATGGATGCCGTGTCGCCTTTGAGTTCGATGATCTCTCCGACGAGTCCCAGCGTTCCAATCCGCACTACGTCGAACATGCTCGCTCCGGTCATACCCTTCGCCACGACGAGCGGACCCGAGATCTTTTCTATAGTCCCTTGTATCTTCTTGTCAGTGGCCACTCCGTATCGCCTCCACCAAAATTCTTCGTGATTCGTTCATTTCACGGCGAAAATATCCATACCGACTGCGCGTTCGACGCTGCTTCGTATGGACTCAAGTCCTGCACCGGAGCCCCCTCGGATTCCGGGAATCGGGATAACGCTGACAGAATATGTCTCGTTGACTTCCTGAATATAGTTCTGATTCGCCGTGTAAAAGTCTTCCTGTACAAAAACAACGGCGTAATCGTTCCGCGCACAACGGAACAGGACTTCCCGAAAACCTCCATCGGCCGTTTCTCTCAGGATAAACGGTGTCACGCCAACCGCCTGAAAAGGAAGAACCGTCTCGTAATCGCCAATGGCTGCCATTGCTCTTTTTTCTTCATTAGCGGACATTCCGCAGCAGCCCCCTTGCCAATTCCCTGTTCGTGTTATTCGCAACAGACACGAGCAGAATGCGCACATTCTTCGCTTCCATTTCCTTGGACCAGAGATACTGCATTACGTTATCTTCAGAAAACGCTCCATATTTCGCTTTCGCCAGGAC
>ERZ1645192.1934-NODE-1934-length-17174-cov-6.623868_pt1 | contig 17174 bp, 16 predicted proteins | sample MGYA00575354_ERZ1645192 | MGnify/ENA primary metagenome ERZ1645192 (study PRJEB40844, sample SAMN11349763) | freshwater sediment metagenome | isolation source: river sediment | host: Sediment | place: India: Faizupur Khadar , New Delhi | collected 2017-02-21 ... | reverse complement strand
TTGCATTCGACATCGGCCCCAGTTTCACCCGATGTCGGGTCGTTTTTGCCGAATAGAGGGGGAAGGTCAGGCAGAGAAGCGTCAGAAAAGCCACCGCCGGGACGATGCGCCGCCGCTCCTGTAGCCACGCAAGGGCACGCCCTCCGAGTTCACCGACGATACCGCAGAAACCGACAAGGGGCAGATAGAGATAATGATCGGCGGCGATCTCATGCAGGGGAACGATCTGTAGGACCGGCAACAGTGTCGCAAGAAAAAAGAACATATAAAAAGATATTCGAACATGCTTTTTAAGATAGAGCAGAACCATGATCGCAAGATAGAGCAGGATGGCAAGAAGAGAAAAGAAGAATTTGGCGCCGAGGCCGGGCACCAGCGGATAGTTCGCATTGTCCATGATAATTTGCAGAGGGAACAGCGTCTGCTTCAGATAATACAGCGGAAGCGTGGTTGCGGTCAGGTAATGTGTCGCGACACTATCGCCGTGAAAGACAATGTTGCCGCCATAGATGAGCGGGCTTCCGCCGCCGCGTAGCGCCATGACCACCGCCCCGGAAAGCAACAGCAGAAAAACGGCAAGGAGAATCCGTTTTCTCGCAGGCGGCAGAGCCCGCCCGAAAAAGAAAAGCATCGCCAGCATCACCAGCGGCGCCACCGTACCGGTCTCTTTGCTCAAGAAACTAAGGCAAAAAGCAAACAGCGACAAAGCCAGATAGCCCGAACCACCCGAACGGATATAGCGCAGAAACGCCAAAAGCGATACCACGAAAAACAGCGCGACGAGAATATCGCGCCGCCCCGAAATGTAGGCGACCGCATCGGTCTGTACCGGATGCAGTGAAAAAAGAGCCGCCGCGATCAAGGCGGCGACATACCGGCCCGATAGCATAAGAACAAAAAGAAAGACCAGCCCGGTCGCCACCAGATGATAGAGTATGTTCATCCCCCGGAAGGCGGCGGGAGCGGAACCAAAAAGAGCGTGATCGAGGGCGTACGAGACGGTACGCAAGGGACGATAAGAGGAGACCATCGTGTCCCATGAAGGGGAGACAACGGCCGAATTCTCGACGGTGAGGCCCCGATCGTCAAAAATAAAATCGTTGTTCAGCGATCGGGAATAAATGAAAAAAGAAATCGACAAGATCAAGAGCAAAAAAAAAGGGGAAGTTGCCTTCCCCTTTTGAAAAAACCTGAACAAGGAATTAGTCGTGGATGAGATTCAGGTTGACATTCATGCAGGCGCCGGCATCCCAGTCGGCCGGGACTTTGTCGGCCGGGGTCGCAGCGGCGGCGGCGGCATAGGAGGTTTGATTGTGGCTACCGGCATTGGCGGGGATACAGGGGTTTTCGGTCGAGCCAGCGTTGCTCGCACCGTAGGCGAAGTACTTGCCGCAGGACCAAATGGTGGTGGCGACGACGGTGCCAGTACCGCCGTTCTCACAGGCAGCGGCGTTGGCGCCCGCTGTGTTCAGGTTGGTCTTCCAACCAATGGAACCGATGGTGTTGGCGTAACGGGTACCATTACCTTGATAGGGATCCTCACGGAACGCAAGCTGGTTCTTCACGATCTCTTTCAGCGAACCGGGAACCTCGGAGGTACGCGCTTTCTTGGTGTAGTCATTGTACATCGGGATAGCGACGGCCGCGAGGATACCGATGATCGCGATAACGATCATGAGCTCGATGAGCGTAAAGCCTTTCTTCATCTCTTTCTCCTTCTTCACGTTAGTAATAACCGAACACACTACGGTGTTTCACTCGGCGGCATATGAAGCAAGCATTGTGCCAAAACGGAGGATCATTCCCCGGCGCCGACCCGAAAAACTGTCTTGTCCCTGTATTTACGAATAGTTAAACAATCGTATGCGACCTCCGTCGAAGCGCCGCGCAGAAAACCGACGATATCCCTGAGCGTTCGCGAACCGAAAGTATACCCGCGCTCCCTGCGGAGCAGGTGAGCCAATGCCGAAAGAATGAAATCATCAGTATATCCGGCCAGTTCTTTTTTATCGAAAATGTAGTCGGGCGTCTGCGGGGAATGACGGTGAAAGTCCCAAAAGTGGTCAAGCGCCACGGCAAGCACCTCATTATAATCTCTTGCCGTATCAGATAGTTGGGCAATATGTCCCCCCACTTCAAGGGAAACGGCTTTCTCCAAATATGGTATCACCTCGTGGCGAAACAGGTTGCGCCGGATATCGGTAGAGCCGTTTGTCGGGTCCTCCACCCATGGGCGGCCGGTCATATAGCACTCCAATTGTTTACGCGAGAAAGGCAACAACGGCCTGATATATCTATACTTCCCTCTTTCCAACATCTCGGCGATGCCGCCGAGACCCTGCAGGCCGGTGCCGCGATCAAGAATGCGCATCAACACCGTTTCAACCTGATCGTCGCGATGGTGTGCGGTGGCAATAGAAGCAAGGCGACACTTCCGGGCGATCTTTTCAAGAAGCCGGTAGCGTTCCCGGCGGGCGCGATCCTCTACATTCCCCTTTTTTTGGGTCCAGAAATCTATTGCTATTTCAGAGAGATGGCTCTCGACATCATGTTCCTGACAAAAATTGTCGACAAAATGCGCATCGCGTCCGGAATCGGTTCGCAGGTTGTGGTTTATGTGAGCGACCACCGGAGTGATCTTCAATTTTTCCCGTGTTTCGAGAAAAAGATGGAGCATCGCCATCGAATCGAGTCCGCCCGAAACGGCAAGAAGAATGCGTTGACCAAGAAGAAAGGGAAACCTCTTTTTAATGTGGCTGAAAAAGCAATTCTTCGTGGATTCATGATGACAATTTGTGTTACTCATTTTCTATAGGCGTTTTTCATCTCCGTGCCGGGAGGAATGCTCTGCTTTTTTCTTTTCCGAGATTCAGTAAAATTAGCTAGATGGTAGACTATCTGGCTATCGCTTACTGACCAGATTCTATAGCGGAATTCAGGCTTGTCTATATCCATGTATTGAATTCCTGCAAGATGCGCATCCGGCGTTTTCAGTATTTTTTCCAACAAATAGTCGTCTTCTACTGCCGACAGTCTTTCTTCTCCATCAAACCGTATGATGTATCTAGCCTTGTTGTTCCAACCTGATAGATCATAGGAAAATGCTCCCAGCACCTGCACACCCACAGAAAATAAAAGGGCGCAGGCGAAACAGACAGTCAACACCATACTCCTCTTAACAATAGCTACCGCGGGAATAGCCATAATAAAAAAAACGACTACAGAATCCGAAAGGTGTCTGCAACCAAACGACCACCCCCCCCACCAGTCAAAATGTTTAGACTCGAAGAGGACAATGATCAGTTGAGACATCATCAAAGGAATGGCCATTCTCATGCGTTCATCTTTGATGAGAGCTCTTATCCCCAGCAAGGAGAGCAGCAATATCGGAGAAAAAATGAACAGGCCCCTGTTGGGGCTGAACAGCAACCCGGCAAGGCCCTCCCAAAGAGGGGTTTGCCACACATCGGGACTGCCTGTTTTAAGCAAGGCAAGATTGGCCCCCAGCAATGATTGCGGAAAGGAATAGAATGCGCCTAGGAAATAGTAATTAAAAAAAGCCAGGGAAGCGAGAGCAGGCAACGCCCCTGCTCCCAAGAAAAACAACTTTCTACGGTCAGTCAGCAACCAATAAACCGCCATTGAAACGATGAATATGATGCTGGTCGGACGACACAAAGTTGCCAACGAAAACGCCAAGCCGACCAAAGTAGCGCCGAGATTGGTACGAAACTTGAATAAAAAGAAAACTCCCAGAGATAGGTAGAAAATGTTCGGACCATGTTGCCACAGAGCTTGACTGCTCGTGCCAAATAGCGATGTGCCCAAGGCAATGGAGAATGCAAGAATCGCAGAGGCCCCTATGCCCAAGAACAAAAGAGCCACTTCAAAGAGCAACAGGACCGTCAGCGCAACCAGTAACGACGATACCCACTTCGTTGTCATGAAAAGAGTGTCCGCATTTCCCGCCAAGTCAAAACCCAAAAAGTCAAAAACCCACAGGAACGGCAATGCCGTCAGGCTTGCCCCGGAACCAAAGGAGTTTATGTAACCGGGTTCGCCAACCACTGGAAGGAGATAGTATTTAGGGTATACCTTATCTTTTAAGACGCTCCAAGAATTCGATCGACAATGCTCATTCAAGGTTTCCGTAGATATTCCATCGAAAAAGAACATGAAAGGATAATCACAAGGGGAAAGAATGAAAGTCCCCTTATGCATAAGGTTAACTGCCGTGTAAATGGTTCCAGTCGTGTCGTTACCGTGCAAATAATCACCATTGGACAAATATGCGCCCCAAACGACAAAAAACAAAAACACCCGGACAATAAGAATTCTTTGTTTCTTCGACAGGAAATTCGGGGAGACATTGGATTGCGTTATATTTTCCGAACCCTCAGGGGGCATATTCATTCTCCAAGCGCTGTTTTTGTTCTTCATTGAGAAAATGCTGTTGATAAAGATTGATCATAACATCCTTATACGCATCATCCTGTCCGATGGTGTGACGCTTCAGCATCTCAACATCATAAAGAATATCATCGAATGTCTCTCGAGCCGCTTTTTCTATCACCAAGGGATCATTCCGCCAGCGGCGCAATACCCGATAGGAGGACATCGTCGCCGCCTCAGGCCGGGAACGACCTTGGGGCGTTCGATACACGGCAAATCGACGATCGAAATAGAGAATGTCATAGCCGTCATGCGCAAGTATCTCTTCCATTCCCTGATCATGCTTCTGAAAAGCGACCGGATCCGGTCTGCCGAGAACGATATAGTCGATGGGAAGCGGCTGGACATATTGCCGGAAATCGGCTTCGTTGCTGATATACCAGAGCCGTGTCGCAAAATCGAAGGGGTAAACTCCGGGAACCCGTATGTCGACTGCGACCTTCACCTGTGGATGGAGATAGCAGAGCAGAAAATCGGAGGTGTTCCAATATGCCGCGAAAATATTCCCACCAACATTATTATCCTTGAGAAATCTTGCGGCATAGAGTGGATTGTGGGTTTCATCGACACCCCAACCGGCATGGACACCATAGTAAGAAGCAAGATAGACACGGGAAAGAAAGATCGCGCCAGCCATCATCAAAAAGGCGAGGAGGCTCGGACGAAGTGAGAAGCGGAATCTCAACGAAGGTGTAGCTATTATCACAAGCGGCAAGCCCATAAGTATCGCGTCGGGTATGAAGCGGTTATGGTTAAAGGCATTAAGCAATATCGCTAGAAAAAGTAGGATATACCATGGATGCTTATTGCGGCCTATCCATGACAAGGGAATGAGAAGAAGGGAAAAAAGGATAAAAGCGACAAAATAAACTCGAGTGAAAACATCCTCTAGAGAAAAAACTGGACGCCATTCAGAAAGCGCCGCGCCTTGGGACTGAAGTTCGAAATAATGCTTGAAATCGAGTGGCAATGGGGTCAGTAGAAGAACCAAAAAAACATCCCGGCCATCGCGAGAAGTATTTTGCGGGGGGGCAGAGGCAACAAAGAGGGCCCCTCTTCACGATATGCGTCGAGAAAAAGCACCCCCATAAGCGCAATTCCCAACGGCCACGAAGGATGGGCGTTACGCCAGACGACCAACACCGCGATCAGCCCGGCGAACGACCGCCATTTCATCTGCTGGGGAAAGGCCATGATCAGAAATATCGCAGCCATGCAGACATAGGCGAAAACATGGGGCCGGTCGTTCAGTCGCGGCAGGGTAAGCAACAGGAGGGCGATCGAAGAGAAAAAGGAGAGAAGCGGTCGCTCCGTGCGGCGCACAAGATAAAGGAAAAAAAGTATCAGTAACGCCGCGATCTGAAGAAAACGGAAGAAGATAACGCCGAAGTCCTCGGAAAGCCGCCAGAAAGAGGCCTGCATCAGGTTGTGGAGCCATTCCCAATTCATCCACGGCGTACCGGCATAGGTGAAACTATGGACATCGACATCGGGGATCGTACCACTGTCGATGATGTAGAGACCCTGTGCGATGTGCGTCCAATGGTCACCCGACGGTATTTTATAGAAACTCGCGAAGGCGGAAAGAACTATCAGCAAGAGGATGTAGGTGATCTTTTCAGAATTCCGCATTCTTCGGGGTCCGGGGGAAGGGTTGGACATCGCGGATGTTGGTCATGCCGGTGAGATACATGAGCGCCCGGTCGAAGCCGAGGCCGAACCCGGCGTGGGGACAACCGCCGAACCGGCGGATATCGAGGTACCACCAGTAGTCTTCTTTTTTCAGGCCGAGTTCTTCTATGCGGCGCAGGAGCAGATCGTGCCGTTCTTCGCGTTGCGATCCGCCGATGAGTTCACCGATGCCGGGAACGAGCAAATCCATGGCGGCGACGGTCTTGCCGTCATCGTTCTGCCGCATGTAGAAGGCCTTTATCTCTTTCGGGTAGTCGATGACGAATACCGGCTTCTTGAAGACCTCCTCGGTCAGGTAGCGTTCGTGTTCGGTCTGGAGATCGCTCCCCCACTCGACCGGATACTCGAAGGTCCGCCCCGACTTTTTGAGCAGTTCTATCGCTTCGGTGTAGGTAACGCGGCCGAAATCGGACGACGCGACCAGTTCGAGCCGTTCCAGCAGTCCCTTGTCGATCATCGCGTTGAAGAACTTCATCTCTTCCGGGGCGCGTTCCAGCACGAAACGGATGATGAACTTGGTCATATCCTCGGCCATCCGCATATCCTCTTCGATGCCGGCGAAGGCGATCTCCGGCTCTATCATCCAGAACTCGGAGGCATGGCGCGGCGTGTTGGAATTCTCGGCGCGGAAAGTCGGCCCGAAGGTGTAGACATTGCGGAAGGCCATGCAGAAGTTCTCGACGGCCAGTTGCCCCGACACGGTGAGGTTGGTCTCCTTGCCGAAGAAGTCCTTCGAGAAGTCGACCGCGCCGGTGTCGGTGAGCGGCGGCGTTTTCGGATCGAGCGTCGTCACGCGGAACATCTCGCCCGCTCCTTCGCAGTCGGAGCCGGTGATGATGGGGGTATGGACATAGACAAAGCCGCGGTCTTGGAAGAAGGTATGGATGGCGTGTGCAAGCAGGCTGCGGACGCGGAAAACGGCCGAGAAGGTGTTACTGCGGGGCCGCAGATGGGCGATGGTCCGCATATACTCGAAGGAGTGACGCTTCTTCTGGAGCGGATAATCGCTGTCGCAGGCACCGACTATCTCAATGGCGTCAGCCGCTATCTCGAACGCCTGCTCCTTGCCGGGACTCGCGACGACCTTGCCGTTCACCGCGATGGCGCTGCCGGTGCCGAGTTTCGATACCGCCTCAAAGTTGGGTATCGTATCCTGAAACACTATCTGAACGCCCGAAAAGAATGAGCCGTCGTTGATTTCGATGAATCCGAGATTCTTCGATACGCGAAGGGTCCGGATCCAACCGGCGATCGATACGGGTGTGTCCATAAGTTCCGACGACCGTTTGAAAAGGTCTTTCAACAGCAGGTACGACATAATATCCCCCTGTGGGAAAAAACAGTGACAGGGAAAGTTATACCGGATAACGGAAATTAGTCAACAGGAGCGTACTTTGCGATCTCTGCCCTCATCAGTTCATAGAGTTGTTTTTCAGATGGATCTACCGCTATGGAGCCGTAGTAGGCCAACTCTTCGAGAAGAAGAGGCAGCTTCCCCTGATCACGTATTTTCCGCATGAGGTCCTCATCCGCGAGATTTGCCGGGTACAACATGCGAAAGGGTTTTATGTTCGGTTGTCTTTCAAGAACGGTACTCAGCACAGACAACGACCAAGAATCATTGAAATATATAAGTTCAAAGAATCCGGGACGGCCATCTATAATATCCTCGGCAGGACGACGGATGTCAAGCAGTTCAGACGATGCCAGCCGATATTCTATAGGGTGTTGTTCAACAAGGCTGAGAAACGGTATCTGAGAGTATTCTCGAATAAATCTTATCGGATATACCTGCGTGTTTCGACCATCAATAAATATTTTGACGGCAGGCCACAACCTAAAAGAAATATAGGAATGAGGTGTCGTTCTACTTGCGAAGAGATTCCCCTCCAGATGATATCTTTGCATGAAATCAGCGACCAATACAGGATTTTTTACCCTATCAACCCCTATCCCCCATGAACGATTGGAAAGAATCGTGTCCCCCAGCAGTGCCACACCCATCGTTATTGCACAACTTACAATGAGCATTTTCTTTTTCTGCTCAACCGCCCCCGCGCTTTTTGAAAGTAGGCGAGATATTTCTGTCGAAACAAACGGCAGGGACAGCAAGACGAATTCAGAAATAAAACGAAGCGCCGTAAGTGAAAAAAGACCCGTGGCAACTATCAAAAAAGACATCAATGGATTTGTACGGAATAAATTGAAAATCGATCGCAACACCAGAAAATAGTAAAGCAATGTAATGGCATAGAATGGGTGTATCGAAAACCAATAACGATAGGAACGCCACTCAAAAATAGTATCCAGTTCAAGAAAATGAATCCGGTAGAACGAAAGAGGACCCTCCCAAAATGCCCATACGGTAATAACCAGAGAAAATGACGCGACAAGAAACATCATAAGATGAAAACGCCGCGTGCGCGCCCGAAACCAAGCACCAAAAGAAAAGTGATGTCTCTCTAACAAATCATCAGCATGGGTAGCGGCGATCAATATTGGCAAAATGATCCATGAAGGGTGCAAAAAGAACCATATTGCTAAGAAAGGAATGGCCCATAAAAGTGACGATATGCGAAAAAGATGATCGTTAGGTCGCTGCAACTGCCAGAGAGTAAATGCAACAAAAAGATACTCCAGCATATGAGGCCGGACATTTATGCGTATTTGCAAGACCAAAAAGAGGAAAAAAAGAATACCCAGCAAAAACCATGGAGAAATCTCCGCTGTGCCACGACGAGAGGCGCGGGTATTGACCGCAAGAAGAGAAAAAGCAACAACACCGAAAAGAGTAACCCAGCGATAAAGAAAGAATCCCCATTCCCCCATCTCATCCCAGATGAGGGCCGCAAGAATACTGAAACCCCATTCGTTATTGTGCCACGGAGCGCCGTAATAGGTGAATGAAAAAACATCGAATTCGGGGATCGCCCACTTTTTAAGGATCAATCGGCCGGTCGCAATATGCCACCAATGATCATCACAGAGAATCTGGTGAAAAGATAAGATACCGGAAACAAAAAAAACGACAATAAAAAGTAGTATGTTCTTTCGGCTACCGATCATCTGGTGGCGCATCAACCTGCATCGGTGCGTTGTAGATGGCGCTCGACTTGTACTTGTCGACGAGGTAGCCGCCGATGAGTTTGAGTATCGCGAAGGTCGGAACGGCGACCAGCACACCGAGGAAGCCGGCCAGTTCGGCGCCGGCGAACAGCGCGATGATCACGAGTACCGGGCTGATGCCCACCTTTTTGCCCATGATGTTGGGGGTTATGGCGACCGCATCGAGCGACTGTATGATGACGAACACGAGGAACACCTTGAACATGAGCAGCGGACCGCCCGCGCTGAGGGCGAGTAGCGACGCGATGATGACGCCGGTGATGATGCCGATGTAGGGAACGAAGCAGAGGGCGCCGATGAGGACGCCGACCGACGCGCCGTCTTTGAGCCCGGCCAGCGTCAGGCCGATCGTGTAAAAGGAGCCGAGTATGAAGCAGACCATGATCTGACCGCGGATGAAGCCCGAAAGAACGCGGTCGAATTTATCGAGCCATTCGAGCATCTCCCCCTTTTTCGCCGGCGGGAAAAGGCCCGTTATCGAGTTGAATATGGCCGGGAGTCTAGTGCTGACGAAAAAGGTCACCACGGCGTAGATGAGGAGATTCACAAAGAAGGAGAGGACCGAGAAGGTCTGCCGGAACACCGCGCCGAGGAATTCGGGAAGCGACGAGAAGGCGGGAAGGAACGAGCCGAGCCGTTCAAGAAGCGCCTCCTCGGTGAGATTCTGGTATTCGGTGATATCGACACCGTTGGTGTAGGCCGCCTCGTAGAGCCAACTGATGGCGGCCACGGCCAGCGCGGGAAGTTTGCCCACCGCATCGGCAAGTTGCGAAAAGATGGCCGGCACGATGATGAAGATGAGCAGAGCCACGAACAGGAGTGCCGCCAGCATCAGCAGGACGGTCGCCACGGCGCGCGGGAGCCGCAGACGCCGGTCCATGAACTCGACCACCGGCGAGATGGCGTAGGCGGTGAAGAAGGCGGCGAGCAGTATCGCGGTGATGCGCGGCAGGAACAGCAGGATGAAACCGGCGAGTATGAGGAACCCGAGCGGTATCCAGCCTTTCCGTTCGATGAGGAAGGTATAGAGTTTCTGTTGGATCATTTGATCGGCGCGTTCTCGCGGTACCACGCGTCGGCGTTTGCGGCGCCGATGGGAACGGGCTTTGAGAGGGTGCCGTCGGTCGTGAAGCGGACCATCTGCATCGCCTCGACGACGATGGAATCCCATTCCTTTTTCGATATCTCGGCCGGACCGGATACCTCCTGCCGCGAACGGTTCTTTTTCCATTCCTGAATGTTCATCTTCTTCGACTCGGCCGGTTTCGCCTGTCCGGATATCTCGACCTTGCCGTTCTCGACCAGCAGGGCGCCGGAACCGTCGGGGTTGACGATGAAGCCGAAACTGGTGCCGCGGACGCCGGCGACGGCGTTCTTCGATTCGACCACGAAGCCGCCCGCATCGTTCTTACTGACCAGTTTCTTGACATTCGACCAGACCTTGCCGAAGAAGACCTTGACCTTATAGTCCTCGCGTTCGCAGGAGGCGGTCGAGGTTATCTCGCTGAGGCTGACCAGCGAATTCTCCCCCACTTTCAAGGACGATCCGTCGGGGAACAGAAGCATCGTTCGGGCCCCCGCTTCGGTCTTGACGAAGTGGGTCGCCGGGACCTCCTGTCCCGCCTTGAGCGGTGTCCACGACTGCTGGTCGGCCGACGACTTGGCCGCCCCCTCCAGTTTATCCACCTTCACGGCGCCCTGCGCGCCGCAATCGGCCGCCGCCAGAGCGAACGGGAACACCAGCAGGGCGACGATCGCCGCGATGAAAATGCTGCGCACGGGGAACCTCCCTCGGAAAATGATCACTTCTTCCTCAGGCGGACCTTGAGTTCCTCCTTGCCCTCGCTGATGTACAGTTCGGTGCGGTAGGGCTGGTAGCCGGGAGCCTCAAGGCGTATTTTATGGGTGCCGGAGGTCAGTTCAAGGAAAGCGGGCCGACCGTCGAACTGCTTGGCCTTGCCCTGCAGGACATCGTCGACATAGACCGATGCGTCATCGGGTTCGCAGAAGATCGCGAGCAGTCCCTGATTGCCGACGCCGGTCTCGCTGGATTCGATGGTATTGCACGACACGCTCAAAAAAGCAACGCCGAGCAGACAGAACAGTACGATGTGCCGCATGGGGTCCTCCGCTGTGATTAATCGGTCATTTTTATCTGATCCCCGGCCTCGAAGCCTTGGCCTTCGACCACATCGCAGATGGCCATTTTCTCTTCGAGCGAGGATATCTTCACCTTGCCGCGCACTTCGCCGGGTTCACGGCCGAGCGCCATGCCGGTCTCGGGGTCGGTGAGCATCTCGCCGAGTTTGCTGACGGTGAAGGTGTCGCCCATCTGCAGGCCCGTTTCCTGACCGGCGTTGATGATGAGTTTGCCGCTGTCGGTCACTTTCACCACGCGGCCCGACCACTGCACCTTATCCAGGTTCTTGACGATATTGCTGACCAGTTTCACGATCGCCTGATTGAGCGCCTTGTCGTTGAGCGTCTCGTCGTAGCCCGACTTGCTGCCGAAACCGAACACCTGAGTGTCCTCGGTCTCGGCGATCCCTTCGCCGTTCTCGGCGAACAGTATCGCACCGGTCGAGGTGTCTATCGCGCGGATGTTGACCACGGCGCGGACCTTCTGGCTTTTCTTCTTGAACAGACCGCCGTCGGTGGTCCCCTGCGTGAAACCGAATTCGCTTATCGAGCCGGTGATGAGCGCCTGCGCGCCGAGCAGTTCGCCGACCTTCGCCGCCGTTTCGCCCTTGACCGCGCCGGTCTGGCCGAGCGCCTGTTCACCCATGATCCTGTTGAGCTGTTCGCGTTCGATGACGATGAAGGCGTTCGACTTCACCAGATGGGTCGCGAGTTGATCGGAGGCCTGAGTGCCGATGCGTCCCTTCGCGTACTGGGTCTTGTTGGTGAAATCGGCGATGGCGATGCGTTTCTTGGGACCGTGGGTCACCAGTTTCGAGTAGTCGATCGTGTCGGCGGGGGCGATGGCCGCCTGTTTCTTGCCGCCGCAGGAAGTGAAGGCGAAAAGGACACATAAAGAAGCGATAAGGACCGCTGTCAGCTTTCTCATGGCGTTGACCTCCGAAGTTACCATGGATTGACACCCCTTTCCTAAAAAGGAACGGCCCATTATACTTTATTTGGGTTCGATGACAATTTTTTTGGCCGATATCTCCACCGGCTTGAAACCGGCGGCCAGTGACTGCGCCAAAGCGTTCGCCTGACCGCGGAAAGAAACGCGGAAGGTGGCCGTTTTCCCCTCGAACGACTGGAGCATGACGCCGGTGACAAGTTTGTTGGCGCGGACCGCCTGCTCGGCCTTGAACATGGCCACCGAGTCGGGCAGGTTGTTGACCACCAGCGTGTATTCCTCGCCGTTGTTGAGCGACTGGGTCCACGAGCGGACGATGTCGCTGACCAGTTTCTTGCTGGCATCCTTGGCCGCCTTGTCTATCGCCATGGTGCCGCCGGTGACCGGGTCGATGTGCGGCTGCGCCGCCTGTCCCGCCGCCGAGCCGAGCACCTTGCCGTCCTTCAGGTTGATGGCGCGCATGGTGACATTCGCCTGATTGGAGATCATCTGCGAGCCGGCGATGTTGCCGACCGAACGGGCCATCGCCTTGCCGGCGATGACGATGTCGGCATCGAGCGTCTTGGTCATTTCAAGGATGTCCTGATTGCTGATGTCGACGACCTGAAAAGCCGGTTTGACCTGAGCGCCCGACGCGAGCGAATTGCGGTCGACGATACGGAAATTCTTTTCGAGAAGCGCAGAAGTGAGGGTCTGTTCGGCCGAACCGATGTCGGTCTGGACCGACTGCACCTTCGAACCGCCCCACCAATACGAAAAGACCGTCATGCCGACATTCTGTTCGGCGATCATGATGACCACTTTGGGGTAGTTCATCCGTTCGAGGGTGGTCTGCAGAAGTTCGAGATCGTTCTTGAGATCGCTCTCCTTGATGGTCGCTTCGACCTTCACCGTGACGACACCCTGATTCTCCTTGGAATCGAGCACCTTGTAGCCCTTGACATAGCCGTTGACCTTCGAGATGATCTTGTCGGAAACCAGTTGGTAGTTCTCGACGACCGTTTCGGCCGATACCGCGGCGCCCATCACCATTTCAAGGGCGCGCCGGAGCGCATCCTCGGTCGCCTCTTTCTTCGCCAGTTCGACATTGCCGTTCACCACGGCGCCGAACCCTTCGACCGTGACCTTTTTCTCGGCGGCCGACAGCATGCCGCACAGCAGCAACGCGATGATCAGAGCAAATATTTTTCTCATGGTTATCCCCCTTTTCCGTTAGAACAGTATGACGACCTTCCCTTCGCTCATCGCGTCGGGCTTGAGTTTCGCCTGTATCGACGCCAGTTCGTTCGCGCCGACGATAAGGTCCGATTTGTTCTTTATCTTGTTTATTTTGAGGACCAGCATCGTCGCCGCGTCGCCGTACATCATCGAGACCGAGTCGAGGTCGTCTTTGATGTAGTGTATCATGCCGGTGGTCTTGAGGACCTCGGCGCGCACCTGTTTTTTGCTGTAGACGATCTTGCCGTCATCGGTGTAGACCACCGGGAAAAGCGACGGCGTGAACTTGGCGCCGCGCACATCGAACACGAGGATCGCCTTCTGCCCGCCGCCGTCGGCCGCCGGAGCCGGGGTGGCCGCGACCTTGACCGTTTCCTTGGTCGCGATCTCCTTCTCGACCGTCGGCGAAGAACTCACCTTGTCGGAAAGCGTCGAAAGCGGCACGCGCACGACCACGTCCACTCCGCCGTCGGAGTAGTATTTCGTCGTGACGATCTCGGCCCCCTTGACGAGTCCCTCGACCGAGGTCTTGACCTCCATCGACTCCTCGATGGAGTTCTTGAGCGTGGTGGTGCCGGTGACGGTCACCCCCTTGATCGCCTCGAGCAGATTGCGGTAGGCGTCGGCCTTGGCGACCCGTTCGGCGCCGAGCCGCGCGACCGCCACATTGGGCGCCTTGAGATCGGGCGCGCCGCTGCCGGTGGCGTAGACATACTGTTTTGTCCAGTTTATCTTCCCGTGCGGCACATCCTGCATCGCGTCGCCCTTGTCGGCATCCTGCGCCAACAGAAGCGAGCAGAAGGCGACAAGCACGGCAAGCACTGTCATGATCCTGGTCATGGCGTTCTCCGTCGAAAAATTGACAAAGGTCCTAGACACCATCGTTGGTCCCCTATTCAAAAATACTCATCCTTGCAGAAGCGCCCGGTAGAGGGCGACATATTCGTCGGCCGCGCCGGCCCAGCCGAAATCGGCCGTCATGCAGCGGCGCGCCATCAGTGTGTAACGGTCGGGGTGGTCCCGGAACAGCCGTACCGCGTCGGAGATCCGCCCCTTGAGAGCCTCGGGGGTGAGATCGCGGAACTTGAGCCCGGTGCCGTGCGAGGGGTGCTCGTCGATATCGATGACCGTCTCCTCGAGTCCGCCCACGGCGCGCACGACCGGCACGGTGCCGTAGCGCATGGCGTACATCTGGTTCATGCCGCACGGTTCGTAGCGCGACGGCATCAGGTAGAAATCGCTCCCGGCGTGTATGAGATGCGATAGCCGCTCGTCGTACCCGGGGCGAAACACGATGCGGCCGGGATGCTTGTCGGCGAGCGTGCGCAGGGAATCGGCCAGCAGTTTCTCGCCCGACCCGAGAATGATGAACAGCGCCCCGCCGTTACCCGCCGCTTCGCCGAGCATGCGCACCAGCAGGTCTATCCCCTTGTGCATATTGATATGGGTCACCATCCCGAAGATCGGTTCGGTCGTCGCGCGGTCGAGTCCCGCCTCGGCGAGGAGCGCCTTGCGGCAGGCCGCTTTTTCGCCGGTGTCGGGCATCGTGTAGTGAGCCGGCAGGTGGCGATCGGTCTCGGGATTCCAGTAGTCGCCGTCGATGCCGTTGCGGATGCCGGTCAGTTTTCGGCCGATGTTCTTCAGAAGCCCTTCAAGCCCGTGGCCGAATTCAGCGGTGCGCAGTTCTCCGGCATAGCGGCGGCTCACCGTGGTGACCGCGTCGGCATAGACGATGCCGCCCTTCAGATAATTGATATGGTTATAAAATTCCAATTTATCGGGGCTGAAGACATGCCAGCCGAGGTTGAGGATATGGAGATCGTACATCCAGAACTTGCCCTGATAGGCGACATTGTGGACAGTGAGCACCGTCTTGACACCCCCCATCCGGCCGTAGGGCACATAGGCCTCTTTCAGATAAACCGGGACGAGCGCCGTCTGCCAGTCGTTGCAGTGAATGATGTCGGGGCGGACGATATTCTCGGCGATCTCGGTCACGGCGCGGCAGAAGAAGACGAACCGCTCCGAGTTATCGGGATAGTCGCCCGTCGCGGTGCCGTAAAGGGCGTCGCGCTCGAAATAATGACTGGCGACGAAATACACGGGGATATCGGTGCCGGGCAGAAGTCCTTTCCAGATGTCGGCCGGCTCGTCATGATCCGAGATGGGGATGATGAAACGGTGCGGTGTCCGCTCCAGACCGAAGCGTTCGCTGTCGATGACCGAGTAGAGCGGCATCGCGAGGACCGGCTCGCAGAGACCTTCGAGCGCCTTGGGGAACGCCCCCACCGCCTCGGACAGAGCACCGGCATACGTGAAGGGGTATATCTCGGAGGAAACAAAAAGTACTTTCGGTGCCGTCATGCCCTCTGACCACAAAGAAAAAAAGACCCGAACTGTATATCAGCAAACAGGGGACGAGTCAATTTTTCAAGGGTATCGCGCGACCATCTGTACGGAGCGGCGGAAAAGAACTCTTTTTTCAGAACTCAGCGCCCATAGAGTTCCGGACGCCGGTCGGCGACGATATCGTTGTAGCGGTTTATTCTTTTCTCGCGGGCGAGGTTGAGGTCTATGACCGCCGCCTCGGCCGCCTCGGCATCTTTGGGGAGGGTGAGGAGATATTCGCCGCGCGGAGAGACGAGGACGCTACCGCCGGTGAAGGTCAGTTTCTCGCCGTCGCGCTCTTCGGTGCCGATGCGGTTGGCGGTCGCGATATAGACACGGTTCTCCAAAGCGCGCGCGAAATCGGCCTGTTGACAGTAGGGCATGACAAGATTCGAACAGTGGGCGATGATATCGGCACCCTTGAGGGCAAGTGTCCGGAAACTTTCGGGGAAATACCAGTCAAAACAGACGGCAAGTCCTATCCGCATCCCGCACCATTCGATGATGTTGAAACCGCTGTCGCCCGGCAGGAAAAATTCCTTTTCCCTATAGAAGAGGTGGCTTTTCCGGTAGCGCAGATCGCGACCATCGGGAGTGACCACCATCGCGGCGTTGTAGCACCCGCACGGCGCGAGTTCCGGATAGCCGAACGCTATCGATGCGTTGCGGTCGCGCGCCATCTGCCGGAACCAGCCGACGACCGCCCCGTCGGGATCGACCGCGACAGAACGCGCCTCACCGACCGAAAGGAACTGATACCCCGAAAAACAGAGTTCCGGAAGCACATAGAGGTCGGCGTCGACCAATTCAATGAGTTCAAACAGTCGGTTAAGATTCTTTTCGACCTCTCCGAAGAGTGGCCGGTTCTGAATAAGAGCGATCCTCATGACGACCCCCGTTGTTTACCTTCGTCATTTCCGCTATACCCGAGAACTGCTTAAAAGTAAAGAACTCTTTTGTGATACGCAGATCGATGTTCTTCGTTTTCTGACACAAAAACCTGTTTTTCCCAAAATGTTGAGAAAAATGTTGAGATTTTCGGACAAATTTGTATGATACCGACGAACATTGTTGCATGACAATATGTTAAGGAGTTGATTATGGCCGACAAAAAGAAGACAACCGTTCCCGCGAAGATTCAGAAACCGGCTCCGAAACCTTCTAAACCGGCTCCCAAACCGGGAAAACCGGCTCCGAAACCGACCAAAAC
>ERZ1645192.1933-NODE-1933-length-17194-cov-6.794445_pt1 | contig 17194 bp, 12 predicted proteins | sample MGYA00575354_ERZ1645192 | MGnify/ENA primary metagenome ERZ1645192 (study PRJEB40844, sample SAMN11349763) | freshwater sediment metagenome | isolation source: river sediment | host: Sediment | place: India: Faizupur Khadar , New Delhi | collected 2017-02-21 ... | reverse complement strand
GCCACTTCGAGGATGGGAATCACTACCACCGCGAGTATAAGCGACATCATCATGTTTATTGTGAATGTGAAGGGGAAGAAGTACAGAAATTCAGCCATCTGACCCTTGAAGAGGATAAGCAGAGGGAAGAAGATAAGGCAGATACAGCTTGTTGCAAGGAACATCGGCATAAAATACTTATGCGCGCTCTCAAGCGCTGCTTCCCATGGGGTGGAACCATTCTTTAGGCAATGGATATAGCCGTCGATTATAACTATTGAATTATCAACTGTCATCCCAAGAACTACAACAAGTGCGGCAAGTGTTACAGTATTCAGCGGGATGCCAAACAGGTACATAATTCCAACCGAGATAAATGCATTCAGGGGGATGACGATTGCAGCAACAAGGGCAGAACTTAAGGGGAAGAGGATCATTATTACAATTATTATCACAATAATTGCAAGGATCAGGTCTCGGAGAAATGAAACCACGGATCCTTTTACAACCTCCGACTGATCCGTGATCCGGCTTACAGTCACATCCTCAGGCAGTTCTCTCTCCTTGTACTCTGAAATAGTATTGCTTACATCTTTCCCGAATTTTACAATATTGAATCCTTCCCGCATTTCAACCGACAGGATAAGGCAGGGATTTCCGTTATACGTGATATAACTTCCCTCGTCAGGATATTCCCTTACAACCTTTGCAACATCCTTTACACGTATCATGTTGCCGGACGGATCAGTAAAGATTATCTGGTCTTCAATTTCCTTAATGCTTGTATAGGTTGGATTGAAGTGAACGGGAACATGCACCTCATCATTTTTTATGCTTCCTCCAGGGGCAAGTGACTGGCTGAATATTTCAGACATTATAAGTTTCTCGCTTATACCATAGGAAGTAAGTTTCTTTCTGTCGGCATAAACAGTAACCTGTTCTTCCTTTACCCCGTACATGCGGAGATTGGAGACAGATTCTATACGGCGAAGGCTGTGTACAAGTTCGTCGGCATATTGCTTAAGCTCGGAGTATGTACGTGATTTTGATTCAATTGCAATAAGCAGGGCTGATACATCTCCGAAGTCATCCTGGGCAATAAGTGCCAGAACTCCTGATGGAAGCTCCATTTTAAGAGTTGTAAGCCCGTGCTTTATCTTTGACCATACTTCATCCTTGTTCTTTACATTGTCGTTAAGTTCAACAAGGGTGTAACATAATCCGTTCTTCGAGGTTGTTGTTGTATAGCTTCGTTTAACTTCGGGATAGGCAAACAGGAATTTTTCAAGAGGTTCTGCAAGCTGCTTCTCAACCTCCCCTGTTGTTGCCCCCGGATAAACACCTATAATTATACCCTGCCTGATAGTATAACCCGGAAATTCCTGTTTTGGCATAACAATGAGTGCTGTTACTCCGAAAACAACAAGTATTCCGACAAGCAGGAAGATGATGGAGCTATGCTTCATCGACCATTCTATAATACTGTATTTTCGATTCATTTTCCTGCTATTTTATCGTCTTCACTTATTTTCTGAAAACCTTCTCTTACAATTCTGTCACCTGCTGTGAGGCCGGAAATAATTTCAACACCATTTCCCCTGACAGCACCTGTTGTAACATAGGTACGCTTTGCAGTTCCTTCCTTTTCTGTCCAGACAAACTTCCTGTTGTCAGCAGTTGTCTGAACAATGCTTATAGGAACAATTATGCCCTTTGATATTTTCGACATGCCCAGCTCAACATTGCATACCATGCCGGGAAGAAGTTCTTTACCCGGATTGCTGAGAATAACATGTGCAGGATATGTGTGGGATATGGGATTTGCAACTACATTCTTTTCAATCTTTTTGCCAGTGAATTTTTTATTTCCCAGTGCTGATACCGTAATTTCTGCATTGCAACCCGAAGTGATTTCTGAAATTTCATTTTCAGGCACAGAAAACTTTGCCTTAACAGTACTGATGTCCAGAATTGTAAGAACAGTTTTTCCTGGAATAACATATTCACCAGCCTCTGCCATTTTCTGGCCGACAACTCCTTCAGAAGGAGCATACAGGTCACAGTTTTTCAGATTCCGTTCTGCCAGCTCAAACGATGAATTGGCCTGATGAAGCTTGGTTTCAATATCAATCATCTGAATTTCAGGCAGGCTGCCTTTGTCGTATATCGATTTCAGCCTGTCATAAGCATCCTGTGCCTGTTTACGTGTGGCTTCGGCTGCTTCGAACATGCTTTTTGCAGAAGCCTTGTCGAGTGTGGCAAGAAGCTGATTCCTGCGGATGAACTCACCTTCTGAAACATATATTCTTTCAATTGTGCCAAGAACAGGAAATCCAAGGGCTACGGAAGATTTTTCTTCAATTATCCCAACATATTCCACCTTGCTTACTTCATCCGATTCCTGAATTGTATCTATTTCAACTTTTATTACCGTTTCATTGCCGGATGGCTGATTTTTACCGGTGCAGCTGTTCAATAAGGCAACAGAAATGCCTGTTATTACTGCAACTGATCTCAAAGAGATTTTTTTCATTGTTTTATAATTTGTTTTTGCTCTGCAAAAATGGGATACAGACAGTAAATAGTATAGTTCTACTTAACGGAATAATTATTCAATTAGTCGAAAAAAGCAATCTGATAGATAATATTATTCTAAAATATTTTAATATTTGTCGTAAATTTGTAAGATTGCAATGGATGATAAGGGTTTCATAAGCTTTTCTCTTGATACTCTGAGTAAGATGGATCTGTTGTCTGAAGAAGAATACCAGGACTATCTTGGATGTTTCCTTGCACAGATTGATTCGGATTCCGACAGAAAACTTGAAAAGTTCAGATATCCCTGCCGGATAGATGCATACATTGCCATGCTTTGTGTGAGAGGCAGTGTTGAGCTGGTGTCAAATCTTAAGCAGTATAAAGTTGAGGAAAACTGTCTCTATGTCAGTATGCCCAAGGATATTATCAATCTGAGCGGCTGGAGTGAATGCAAATTATACCTGATGGCTTTTGATGACGATTTTATCAGGAAATTCAATCTGAACTATAATAATGTGCTTTCAGTTTTCCTGGGAATTCAGAAGAATCCTTGTGTCAGACTTACACAACATGAGGCAATATCGCTGCAGGAAGCATTTTTTTCCCTGAAAACTGAAATGGAGGAATTTAAGGGGAAGGACTATTGCAATGAAATAGTGATGAGCTACATAAATCTGATTACATACAAAGCCTGTTCCTATCTGAGCGCTTACCTGCAGACTCAGAGCGGAGAGTCGGAAAATGTTAATAAGCGTAACGAGGAATATTATAACAAATTCATGTCTCTTCTCAGGCAGAATTTCAAATCTGAAAGGAGTCTTGAATTTTATGCGGCAAAGCTTTATATAACACCTAAATACATGACTTCCCTGATTAAAAGGACCAGTGGAAAATCTGTCATGGAATGGATAAATGAGTGTGTTATAATGGAAGCGAAAAACCTGCTGAAATATTCCGATATGAGCATCCAGGAAATATCTGATTATCTGAATTTTTCAAACCAGTCTTTCTTCTCACAATATTTTAAAAGGATTGCAGGGATCACACCTTCTGATTACAGAACCAAACCTAACCTTGAGTAAGTATTGTTATTTAATTAACAGTCTTCTGCAAGCTTCAGTATAATATATCATTGGATACATTTTTTCATCATACCACAGCATGGCAAAGTAAAGCCCTATTGGTGAAGCTTTCATTCCGGAATTTCTGTCGAGCCATTGAAGTCCCTTCAGGCAGGCAGCTTCATCTATAGCTGCCAGGGCACTTATTGCAAGTGATGTTTCTTCAATTGTTCCCTCAACATCTTTTTCACCTCCCCAGCTGCCATCAGTATTCTGATTACTGATAAGGTATGCATGTGCCTTTTCAAGCATTACGGACAGATTGTTTTTCAATTTTTTATCCGGAAGATTCAGATTAAGGCAATCGCTTAGGTAAATGCTCACTTTTGCTGTGCCGTAAACAGGATTGCTTTTTGTTTCAGTAAGCTGATTTCCAAACCATAATGGCAGCCATGAACCGTTTTTCATTTGCTGTTTTTCCAGATAGGCGGCAGCCTTATTTATGCTGATTGTCAGTCTCTTCCTGAGAGCTGTCGGCATACTGTCTATTTCACAGAGGGATTTTAGCATAGCCAGCAGTGCATGGCCAGTAAGGTCAGCACAGCTTTTGTCAAAGGGAAGCCGGCCCCAGCCTTTGCAGAATGTAGGAAAGCCTCCATCTGTATTCTGCAATTCAGCAAGCCATTCACATCCACGCAGTATAGCATTAATCTCATCAGCAGAACCTGTAAACATTTCAAGCAGGGCAAGTATTGCACCCGGTGTGTCATCAGCGTCAGGCACTGAACCTGAGTGACTTGTCCAGCCCCAGCCTCCTGGCTTTGCACCGTTGAAGGGGTGCACTGACTTATACTGAAGTGCGAGTATGTGCTTTCTCAGTCTGCCTACCTGTTCTTCATCCAGATTTTTCCTCAGATCTTTTCCCAGAGCCTTTATTGTTAGCGTGGTAGCCCATGTTGAAAGATCGGTATCAATGGGCCAACCTCCTTCTTTGCGTTGCTGAAGCCTCAGGAATTCAAGGCCTTTTGTTACAGTTTTGCTTTCAGGTATCTTGCCCGCAATGAGGCACAGGGAAACAAAGCCGGTAAGTGGTATTGCTTCCAGGAAACCACCGCTTTCAGGCAGCAGGCTGTTTAGCCTGTCAATGGAGGGCTTAATGAAGAGACTCCTGAGAAAGCTGAAAGGATTTTTACTGTTTTGCAGTTTAAGAAGAAAAATACCAACGCCAATAAGTGCAGGCAAGGCATAGCTTACAACCCTCAGGTTGAAGAACCTGTACAACGACTGCGGAGGCAGTGTAAGCTCAAAAGGGAGTCCCGGAATGTGCCTTGCTGATTCCCGAGGAATCACATTGCAAACGGTGAGCATTGCAAGTATAGGTACTGAGAATGTGTAGTCTTTACCGTAAAACCGAAGAATTGACTTCGTAATTGATTCAGGATCAAGTAATATCCCGTTAAAAGCCAGCCATTCTTTCATCCTTTTGATGCTTCCAGCTCCGTTCCCGTTCGTCTGACAATAATTTATTGCTGCATAGCTTAGCAGTGTTGTACTGACGTTACTTATTGATTCCGGCGTATCACCAAAACCACCGTCATCATTAATATTCCTGAGAAGCCATTCCAGTCCGTTATTGATTATTTTACAATCATCAGGATTCCCGTTTATTTTAAGTGCCGTAATAGCAACTGCAGTCGATAAGGCGCTTGATGACAATTCACCTGTCCAGAATCCTTCTGAATTCATCTCATTCTTCAGGCGGATGCAGAGTCCGGAATAGATATCAGCTATGTTTGTATTATTCATTGTCAGTCAGCCAGTGAACCAAGTGCAAGTAAACCGTAAAAAGTATATTCAAGGTCAGTCTCTTCATCGAGTTTATTACCGCAAAAGCCTCCTTCCTTAAAGAGTGAATCTATAGAATCAAGGCATTCAGGTTTGATTATTGTCAGATCATATTCAGAAAAACGGAGAGCATAGAGAGATGCTGCAGTTGACAGTAAATCAGTGGTGACAGTGTTCTTCAGGGCCCTGAATCCTCCTCCTGAGTAGAATTGTACGGTAAGCCTGTCCTGAAGCTCTGCCACAGGTTTGCTGAAAGAGGAGTGCAGCACAATAAGTGCGGCTAAAACAGTTGAAGGCAATGCTCTGGGATCATTAAGCTTGCTGAGGTGCTTTCTTATTCTCAGTGCCTGAATGTAATCTCCTGTCTGATAAGAGACAAGAAGATCCAGGAAGGCACCGTATTCTGCCTGTTTTGCTTTATGTTCATTAAATTCCCGGTGTATATTCTTTAATAGTTTCCTGATCAGCTTTTTGTCGTCTGTAAGTTCATTGGCAAGGATGGCGGCACATTTCAGATTCACACCTGTTGGCATTGACTTTCCTGTTTCGTTCCTCACAAATTCACCGGTGCCCTGAAGAATGTCATTCATTTCAAGAGCCTGGGCAAGATAAAAGCCGAAAAGTGAGTAATACAGGTCAGCTTTACCTGCCCTGTCAGTAAAGCCTCCGGAAGGGTGTTGTCTGTCTGCAACAAATTTTTTAATATCGTTTATTGTACCGGGATCAAGAAGAGCAAGTGATTTTCTGAGAACAACAGCCGGACTCTGTGTCTCAAATTTCCTCAGGTATGGTCTCAGAAAGAGGTTAAAGATATTTGCTGAATGTCTTTCCAACGATCTCATGGAGGGCGAGTTTTAAAGGAAGATTTTTTACTTCCGAAAGACAGGCATTTATGTTGCCGAGAAATTCCCTTATCATGTCTTCAGCATCTGATCCAATTCCATATTCATCAAGCATAATGCGTAATTCATCATTACTGTTGTTTCTGACAGCATTTACTATTGAATCATGTTTTTCAGGACCTGCCTTTTCAGCAAGCATTGAAATGAGTACTGAGGGATTTCTGAGTCCTGCACTGTTTTTATCGCTGAGGTCCTCAAGGTCATCCTTAAGCTGGTAGGCAATCCCGGTCATCAGGCTGAAGCGGGAAAGGATCTCGGTTGAACCACTATCTGCTCCTCCGGCAATGGCGCCGGTAAGCAGTGAAACTTTAAAAGCCTGTCCTGTTTTATTCTCAAAAATTCTCAGGACTTCTGTAACTGATGGTATGATGTTGTTCTTCCGGGCCATCAGTTCATATCCCTGTCCTGCCGACATTGCCCTGTGACCTTCTGCAGCTGTTTTTATGCAGTCTGACTTTATTCTGTAATCAATTTTACATTCTGAAAGCAGCCTGTATCCTTCACCGATAAGAAGGTCTCCCGTGTTGACAGCAACCGGTATGCCATGCCTTGCATGCAGTGTCTGTTTTCCATACCTGAACTCGTCGCCATCCTCAATGTCATCGTGTACAAGCGAGGCCTTGTGAAAACATTCTATTGAAACGGCTAGTAGTTTAAGCAGCTCCGGGTCATTGTTTTTGCTGTATGTCTGAAATGCAAGAGCCGTTAGCAGGGGACGAATACGTTTTCCACCGGCAAGCATAAGTTCCAGAATAATTGCATCAGCGGGATTCTGTGAAATATTTAACAGTCGGATGATCTCATTTTCAGCGAATAAGGATTCTATTTTGCCCCTTAGGTCATTCAGGTTTACAAGATGTAAATTTTCATTGTTCCTGTAATTACCTAATTCCTCCATTATCCACTTTTTATCAGCTATTGTGTCGGTGCAGCCCGAAGAAATAAGTGGTACACCGATAGCAGGTACTGCAAAATTGCTTACTTCCCTGAATATTTTCTGCAGTGTTTCCATGCAGCCAACGCCAATTATGGCATCAACCCTGCCACTTTCAACAAGCTGTGATGCTATAGTTGTCCCTTCGGCAACAATTGTGATGTATCCCAGTCTTTCGGCTTCCTGTATAAATTCCGGAATGTTGCAGTTCCCGCACTCCCTGCATAAAAGCCCGAATTCATCCTCGGGAGCTGTGCACTTCCGGCTGTTCTTCAGGCAATGGGGGAGAAGCAGCATTCGTTTGTGATATGGTATAGTTTCAACAATGGGTCTCCAGACGGCATTGCCGCAACAAACCATTGTGAAGGCTTTCAGCTCATCATCCCATTTATTTTCAGAAAGCAGTTTGCCTGCAAGTTCTGAAAGCCTGTTGAATGATACAGGCGGTTCAGTCGGATTTGCACTGAGAAACTCATCAGCGCTTCTCCGGATTTCTTCCCTGAAACTGTTTTCGGCCGGTACAACAAGCGATATTATCTTTTCTGACATCATTTCAGTTTAAAATCATCCGTATGAACCCATTCCAAAGAAGGCTGTCTTTTTCGCCAGCCTGTAAAGAAGACTTTTTTCAGGAATCACGGGAGCAGAACCATGACTGACTATTTTCGGCGCCGATTCAAGGTCATTCAGGTAAGTATCTCGCATTGATGAATTCGCAGCCTTGTGCTTTTCCGAAAATGACTTAAGCCATGCGGGATCTTCCATCAGTATACAACCCTGCGTTCTGCCTTTTATCTGCTTCCTGAAGTCTTTCAGAAAATCTGAGCTTTCATATATGTTCTCAATTTTGCCCTTTTCAATATTCTCCGCAGCAAGCTGAATTACCGGACATGGTTCAATGTCGCCCGAAGGGTTAATATGATGACTCAGCCCGTCGGCAGCAGGGCAAAATGGTTGTCCGTCTGAATGCCAGTATGAATCGATGAGAACCATAGGCAGCCTTGTTCTTCCTTCAACAAGAAAGCTTCTCAGTCTGGTGATTTCCTCCAGATTAAGAGCCAGTTCATAGCATGGTTTGCTTCCTGAAGGTCTGTAAATGTAATACCATATATATATAACACCCAGGTCATGGAGCATCTTTACGAAACTTTCGGAGAGCGCCATGTCGATATTTGATTTGCAGACACTTATTGCCACTCCTGTAATAAGGCCTTCTTTTGTTGCAGTTCTGACGGCGTCAAGGGTTCTTTTATATATGTTGTTTCCGCCTCGTCTTATATCGGCCACATCTTCGTCACCCTCAAGGCTGAAAAGAGGAGTGACGTTTCCGGCTTTCTTCAGTGATATTGCAAGGTCTTTGGTGAAAAGTGTCCCATTTGTGAACAGCTGGAAATATGAGCCGGGGTATTTCACAAATATTTCCGGAAGTTGTTTGTGCATAAGCGGTTCTCCGCCAAGAATGCCAAAGAAATATGATCCCTGTTTGTTTCCCGCTTTAATTATTGATTCAATCCTTTCCGGTTTCATATAGATCTTTGTTCCCTTTGTCTCTACCCAGCAGCCCTGGCAGCCAAGGTTACAGTCATTGGTTATTGATATGAACTGAAAAGCAGGAAAGACCATCCCTTTGCGGCTTCTCTTCCGGAACCTCATTATGCCGGTAAGACCTTTCAATCCCATATTTATGAGAAATTTTCTCCGGCAGCGGCCATTGACTTTTATGAAATTTCTGAATACTGACATCTGATCAGATTTTTTGCATACCACTCTGTTTCAGCATATTTTCCCTTTCCGCAAGAGCCTTCTTCATGGCTTCCTCCTTTATAATTGAGCGTCGTTTTATTTCGCGGTTTCTCAGGGTAGTATAAATATCATTCCCTAGTATGTTTTCAACATCCTTTGCCCTTCTGTCATTTTCTGACTGCTCATCAATATTATCAGAACCGCCTATCGCTCCACCATTTTTGTATTTTGGAAAAATTATGGCTGTTGCAGGACAGATCCTTGCGCATGCGGGACACTGGTTTTTACATCCATGAGGATTTATCACATTTACTCTTCCCGGAGTTTTTTCATAAACTTCAAAAAGACAGAAGTCGGCACATTGTCCGCATGATGTACACCTGTTATAATCAATTACCGGGTACCACGACGGCCAGCCGCTGTCTTCAGATATCTCTGTAAATGATTGTCTGCCGCTATATGAAGAAAGAAATTTATTTATCTCGTTTTCAGTGTATTCTGTTTCAGAATTTATATGATTAATAAAAGCCGGGGCCATTAATTCTCCTGTAATTGAAGATATGCTTTCAAAAAGAAGGGTCATAGTGCGCCTGTGGCAGCCCAGTATTATCACCTCTTCCTTTTCGGAGAAGAGCCCCTTGAGGCTGCCGGCCCTGGTTGCAGCAAGGCCGCAGAAATCAGACAGGATTGTCACTCTGACCGGAAGAGTCTGCAGATACTGCTTTATCTTCTCAGATTTTGTCCTGTCAGTATTGTTTCCCTGGCAATTACAAAATACAATATGCTTTTCAACCGGATTACTGTTGCTTTCCATTTCAAATTTTATTCTGTTTTGTACCGGAATTCACAAAAATAGCTTATCAGTTGCAAAGCTATTATTATTATAAGGCAGATTTTGAAACATGATAAAAAAACATGATTGGCAGGATCAATGTAGAGATGAACGAACAGTATCTTTCCGGGCGATAGTCAGGATTCTCGGGGAGCCGGTATCAGGTTTATTATAAATTCCTGATAGTCAATAATTATAATCTGAATTCCCTGCAGTTATACTCAATGCTCTCAAGTTCAAATTCCCCGTAACAAAAATCTTCTTCGGGATGTTTATATATCAGCCTGGCCTCAGAAGCCAGATTATAACCGTTGAAAGATCTGTACCTGAGAAGAGGTGTTTCCCATTGATAATTCATATAAGTTTTCCCATCAGTTGTTTCGTACCTGTCTTTGCTTATGAAGTTTAAAAGCCGGCCTTCACTGTCAAAATAAAGCACGGCGCTAATAGTGATATTGTTATTTGTAAAAGTACCCTTTACAGTATGTGTGTCAACTTCAGTCCAGCTTATATTTTTGTCGATAAGTGATGCAGGAGCCATAACACACATATCGTTGAACACGGTTACTGTTTCACCCTTGTCCATTTCAATGCCATGTGCGTCAACAACAGTGAACAAGCCAAGTATTTTTATTCTCATTATTGCAGAAGCGTTCTTGTAGATATGTATTCCTTTTGCCGGGATGCCGCCTTTTTTTGCAACTATGTAAAACAGGCGAGTGGGTTTTTCAAAGAAATTATATTGTTCGGACCGGAGTTTCATAAACGGTTCGTCTGATTTACCACGGATGCCTCCTTTGAATGCGGCACGGAAATTCCAGACCTTCTCCCTGCCGACTGATCCGGTAAAATGCAGATATTTCTGAACGATTCCCGGAAGGTGCAGGATGTCATTCTCAGTAAGGATCTCATTTTCTCTCCTGCAGAACTGCTGCAGATGTTTCTGAACTTCCTTTATATATATTTTTTTCATTTAGCCTGTATTATCAGTTCCGGACTGTTAGCCATCCTGATTGTAGTAAGAAGTAAAAGTTTGCACATATCTTCCATAATTTCAGGATTAATTGTCTCAATATTGTCTCCGGGCAGATGATAGGGGGAGAAAGCACCAGTTGTTGAAAAGCTTAAGGAAGGTACGCCGGCTTTCATAAATATTGCTGCATCGAGCCTGGGTCTGCCAAGATTCGGGAAGAAATATGTTTTTAGGAAGGCATGTATGTAAGCTTTGTTTGCTTCTTCAACAATGGACCACAGATGAGGAAAATTTTCACCAGCTGCTGCACCTATTGCATCGCCGGTACCCACACCATCCATGTTGAGAAGAATGCTCTTTTCCAACGGCCGGACAGGATCCCTGACATATTTCTTTGATCCCAGCAGGGACTGTTCCTCTGAGCCGAATGAGATAAACAGGACTGACCTTTTCAGCGGAATCTTATATTTTGTCAATGCTTCAGCAACTCCCATCATCACCGCAACTGCCGATGCATTATCGTTTGCCCCCGGCATCATCTCATAACATTTGCCAAGATGATCGAGATGAGCCCCGATAATTATTGTCTCGCTGCTTAGTTCCGGATCAGATCCCTTCAGAAGTCCGATAATATTGCTTCCTTTTCCGTCAGGAAAATGTTTTGTATTCATCTTAACAGTAACATTTTTCCCCGTACTGAAGCTTGAAGGTCTGAGCGATTTGTTAATCTTCTCAAGGTTATCCCTGTAGTTTTTTCCTGTTCCGCTGAAAATGTCATTTACTACGGAGTCGCCAACATGTACATATAAGAAATTTTCAATGTAATCATTATTCGGATTTGCTATAGGACCGTAGTTGTAAAGCATACCCGCAGCTCCATGACGGAAGGCGTTTTCAAGTTTATACTGGTGAAATGAATACTTGTACCAGGGATTAAATTTATCTGCGCCTTCTGAAGGGGACACAGGCGCTTCGCGTTCAATCAGAACTATTTTTCCGCGTACATCAACGCCTGCGTAATCATCATAGTTAAGTTCCGGTGCACTTATCCCATAGCCTGCATAAACCACCTCACCTGAAACTTCACCGCTGGCTGAGGTTGAGCCCGGAACAAATTCGGAAATATACCTGTATTGTTTTGTAATGATTCCGTCTTTTTTCACGGGGATATCAAGAGCCAGGGAACAGCCTGGGAAAACAAGTGTGTAAGGAACATTGAACCATTGGAACCAACTTCCGTTGTCACCGGCAGGAGTGAGGCCCCAGTCAGAGAATTTCCCGGCCAGCCATTCAGCACATTCCTGGTATTCTGGTGTTCCTGTTAGCCGGCCTGCATATTTCTCGTCACACATAGTTTTAACATAATCAAATAGTTCCTGGCTTGATATTGAATGCATTGCTTTCAATATGTTCTGCTCATCATTGTTCTGGCCCCTTGTTATCAATGCCGGAAGAATGAACAATAGAAGTAAAAGTGTCTTTTTCATGAGTTTGTGCTTTAGCTGGGAATACGAATATTCAACTTACAATAATGCCGGATAAGGATAATTAAGGAACTGCTTTGGTTTTCTGTAAATATAAAACAAAATGTAAGTAACGAAATGTAAATTGTATTTCAGGTCAGTCTGTTTTTACTCCCCTGAACATGTAGGCATTATTGCTCATTGTCAGTTTTCTGCCGCTTGTGCTTGTTATATTCGTGAGGACAACTTCCCTCGTTTTAATATAAGGGTACTTTTCAACATAGGATTCGCTTTTCATTTCAGGATTGAAATCAGCAAAAATGAAAGGCCCCTTGTAATCTGGTGGATTTTTTGAATCGTCAATCCGGAGGTTTTCAATTGTTATCTTACCAGGCATATAGCAGATATAGCCGAAATCATGCATCCCGGAATAGGAACCTCCTATTATGCTGATTGTGTTTATCTTTCCGTTTGCCGGAATGAAAACACAGTTGCGGATAATGAATTCTCCCTGCCAGGTGCTGCCGTAGTCGGATCGGAGATTAATGAAATTTCTTCCATAAACAGTGGTGTTCTCAACAGTAAATGTACCGCTGCCTATTGCGTTAATTCCCTGGTGCCCCAGAGTGGAGTTGCGGATAGTGGCATTGGCAACTCCCATGTGGGCATCAAACCTCGAAAAGGTGCAGTTGTCATAAAGAAGGTTTTTGCAGTAATTTGATCCCAGTATACCCCAGTATCCTGTGTCGTTTATGTCATTGGTCTGGCTGCAGTTAACAAAGGAGACATTCATGGCGCGGTTAATATTAATGTCATAGGAACCCATTGACACAGGAACTCCTGCAGAGCCAATTGTACTGTATGTTTTATGACCTGTAAGAATTGTGTTCCTGACAGTCACGTTGGCGCAGTCCCCAATACTTATGAACCCGCCATAGGGCGCCCCGTGGTCACCTTCACCCGTGACACGGTGTTCAAGTCCTGTTACAATAACATTCGACCGTCTTATTGCAATGCCCCTGCTGTAATAATTGTACTTCGATTCGGCGTTGTTGGCAATTGTCGTGAATCGCCCTCCGGTTATAGTCAGAATAGTGCCATCTACTGGGAGGGCAGAGATGTCAGTTATCTGATCAAAATCCCAGATTACCGGTGTGTTAATATCTATCTTCCCCTCTTTGTCAGCTATGAAGATGTCAGTCTGAGCTGAACCATTATTCTGATTGGGACCAAAGCGGATATAACGTTTCACATTGGAATCAGTAACAGTTATGATACATTTTCCCGGCAGGTCAAGGTCAATTTTATTCTGGTTTCTTTTTAGTGATGATAGTCCGGCGGGTCTGAAAGACTTTAGTTCTGAGTTGACAATAAAGATGCTCTGATTTCGGTTCTGAACATTTGAATCGTCAATTATGAAGGATGATGTTCCGAAATCGGTATCAGTGCAGATGACTGCGGTACGATCCTTCCCGCTGATATAGTAATTTGTGCCTGGATCGGCTTTTACAGGCAGGTTTTCACGATTGGCAACAGCATGTGCAGCAGCTATTGCATCAATATCATCTGTTTTGCCATCACCTCTGGCTCCGAAATCGCTATAGCTTACCTTCCCTAGGGCTTTGAACCTGAGCAGATCTTCCGGTGTGATGTTAATCAGTAAAGTGCCATCGGAGTCTGACTTTACAGTTGTTTTGCCCTTTTTGGATGATATTACTACATTTTCAGCAGTGTTTTTTGCCTGCCCCCTTGTTAAAACGAAAATGCAGAAGAACAGTAAGATTAATAAAAGTCTGGATTTCATGCCTGAAGATTTTATTCCTGATTAATGTGTCACTAAGTTAGAATAATAAAGAATATATCTGAAATTCAGGTAGTGATTCCTTGAGTTGTCAGATGCTTCTTGATAATAAATACATGTAAACTCAATGAGTTTGAATTTTAAATTAATTCAGGATTATAGTAAATTTGAAAAATGAGCAGGGGATTTGTAAAAGAGGACGATCAGGAGGAAATTCCTTTAGTACCGCAAAGAGCTTTTTTGCCGGCCGGAGTGCCTAATTTTGTCACAAAGGCAGGGCTGGAACTCTTGCTGTCCGAAAGGCTGATGCTAATTACTGAAAGAGACAACCTGGAAGGTCAGAATGAGAATGAAAAACGGATTGCCGTAAATTTCATCAATGCAAAGCTGCAGCTGCTGAATGACAGAATATCAGGGGCCAGGGTGGTTGAGCCCGGGGAAAATCCTCAGAATGAAATCAGGTTTGGTTCTATTGCAAAGCTTAGGAATGTAATTAATGGTGATATTCAGTCATTTCAGATTGTGGGAGTTGATGAAGCCGATGTTTCAAAAGGCAAAATAAGCTTCATTTCTCCTTTGTCAAAAGCATTAATAAGCAAAAAAGCAGGAGAGAAAGTTGCCTTCAGGCAGAATCAGAAGGAAACTGTTTTTGAAATCCTGAGTATTACCTGGCCCTGAACGGCATACGGAAAATCTATTAATTGTAAGACTGTTTTTAAGTAAATCAGTTTAACAGTTTATCAGTTAATATGATAGCCCTGGCTATTTATTTCCGAAAAGGAATATGATTTATAAATTTCCTCCTCGAAAGGATAATCCCAGCAGCCCAGGGTATGATAGACTTCACCGCCAAAACCTGTTTTGAATCTGTAAAGCCCGTTTAAAGGGTGGTTAGGATCTGGTTTAGGGGATATGCCAAACATATCATATTCAGTGCAGTTTTTTTCTTTTGCAGTTTTTATTGCATGCCATTGAAGTGCATAGGGGGCCATTAAATTCCTGTTCTGAGACGAAGAAGCGCCATAGAGATAAGTAGCTCTGTATCCGGATATTACAAGAAACATCGCGGCAAGTGGCTGACTTCCGTTCATTGCAACCAATAGTATCACTTCTGCCGGAGACTGACTGTTCTTTGAATGAATTTTCAGGACTGTTCTGAAATACTCAATATTGTGCAGATATAGCCTGTTTCTAAGTGCCGTTTCCCTGTACAGGTTATACCAGATTTCCAGATTATCTGTTTCAATTACGTGCAGACCTTTTCTTATGGCCAATTCTGTGTTATACCTGGTCTTTGGTTTCATTGCATTCCTGATTGATGCAAGGTCCTTTGTTAAATCAAGGAATACAGTGCTTGATGGAAGATTATTTGTGCAGCTTTTCTTAAAGTTCCAGTTAATCGTATTAAAATTGAATCTTATCTCCTGAAAGTCTTTTTCAGGAGGTCCAAGCCATTTACCATCTTCATAATAAGCTTCATCAGTAGCCCAGATTGATTCCCAGAATAAGTCATACCGTATCATGAAGCAGTTTCCCGGAAGAAATCCGCGGATACATTCAGAGAGTTCTTCCAGAAACAAGCCCTGATCTTCAGCTGATGGCTTATATTCAGGGCCGTATGGCACGTAAGCAACTGACGCATTATTTCCAACCTGATTAATCAGAACAAGAACATCGGAAGAAGTATTCTTTGTTATCTTATCATTTTCAGGTCTGCCCGATACTTTGAAATCGAAAGCAAATGATTCTACTCCTAAGTTTTTTTTGACTTCAGACCAGAATGAAGTTTGCTGGACTATCGGTGTCCTAAGGAGTTCTTCCCGGCTTTTTAAATGGAAATCTGTTATCATAATTACTTTAATGTTTTTCGTTTACAGACCTTGGACTGATCATTTTTTCAGGTGACAGTATAGAGTCGAGCTGTTGTTTGCCAAGAATACCTTTTTCGAGCACCAGTTCATAAACTCCTTTATTGCTCTTAAGGGCTTCTTTTGCTATTTCACCAGAAGTTTCATAACCTATATATGGTACAAGTGCTGTTATCAAACCAATACTGTTATGTACCATTTCACGGCAATGCTCTTCGTTAGCCTTTATTCCTTCGATGCACCTGTGCCTTAAGGAATTCATGCCGTTTATGAGCATTCCCATCGATTCAAATACGCTCTGGACAATTACAGGCTCAAATACATTGAGTTCTAGCTGGCCGGCTTCCGAGGCCATTGTAACAGTTAAATCATTACCTATTACCTTATAGGCAATCTGGTTCACAACTTCCGGAATTACCGGATTTATCTTCCCCGGCATTATTGATGATCCGGGTTGCATAGGTGGAAGTATTATTTCATTAAGTCCGGCCCTTGGTCCTGAAGAGAGCAACCTTAGGTCGTTGCATATTTTGGAGAGCTTAATTGCAAGCCTTTTAACTGCTGAAGAGTACATTACAAAGGCTCCTGTATCCTGAGTTGCTTCAATAAGGTTGGGAGCAAGCACCAGGTCAAGTCCTGTTATCCTCTGCAGGTGGTTAAGTGCTTTTGCTGCATATTCCGGGTGTGAGTTAATACCGGTTCCAATAGCAGTAGCTCCGATATTAATCTCGAGGAAAAGCCTTGCATTCTGATTTAAGCGCTCAACTTCTTCAAGCAAAGTCACTGAATAAGCTTCGAATTCCTGACCCAGGGTCATTGGAACGGCATCCTGAAGCTGCGTTCTACCCATCTTCAATATATGTGAAAATTCTTTCGCTTTATTCCGGAATGACTCTACAAGGTCTTCAAGTGAGGAAACAAGCTTTTTATTTGAATTAAACAAGGCGATTTTTATTGAAGTGGGATAAGCGTCATTGGTCGACTGTGACATGTTGACATGGTTGTTCGGATGACAATATGTGTAGTTGCCTTTCTCTCTTCCGAGTATCTCAAGAGCCCTGTTTGCAATTACTTCATTTGCATTCATATTGGTGGAAGTTCCGGCTCCACCCTGTATCATATCTACAACAAACTGATTATGAAGTTTCCCGTTCCTGAGTTCTCTGCATGCAAGTACAATGGCATCTTTAGTTAACTGGTCTAACAATGAGAGGTCTGAATTTGCCTCGGCAGCAGCTTCTTTGACCATTGAAAG
>ERZ1645192.1932-NODE-1932-length-17198-cov-6.981742_pt1 | contig 17198 bp, 13 predicted proteins | sample MGYA00575354_ERZ1645192 | MGnify/ENA primary metagenome ERZ1645192 (study PRJEB40844, sample SAMN11349763) | freshwater sediment metagenome | isolation source: river sediment | host: Sediment | place: India: Faizupur Khadar , New Delhi | collected 2017-02-21 ... | reverse complement strand
CTGATCATCATTCACCATCTCATCGACCGGCGGGACAGCGTCCCCGTCGTTGGTCGGTTTCGTGCCGCCGCCGTCGCAGGCCGCGAAGAACAAGAAGCAAAGCACGGGGAGAAGAAACAGATATCTCATATTCGGATCCTCCGCTCTTTCGACCACACCGGCAGTGTCGCCGCTTCGCGAAAAAAGGCAAGAAAGTACCCTTGACTCGCGACTTACATAGTATAAAATGAGCCCGCACCATGAGGCATGTCGATCCATGAATCTCATTCCCGGCCCGCACATCTCCTACCGCCGCTACCCCGACCGCACCATACTGGTCGACCACCGGACGCAGACCACCTATGAACTGAACGATACGGCGGGAGAGACGTTCGACCGCCTCGAACGGGGCGAAGCGCCGCTTGCGGGCGAACAGGAATTCGTGGATGAACTGCGCGATCTCGGCATCTTTGATACCGCGCCGCAACCGATCCCCCCTGTTGCGCCATCGGAGGGAACGGCCCCGGCCGCCACCGACGAGATATTCACCGCGCTAAAACGGTTCGGTGAAAAACACTGCATCCCGGTGGCCGCCACCTTCTCGGTGACCTACCGCTGTCCACTCGCCTGCCGCCACTGCTTTTTCGACAAGAAACCGTCGACCGCCGAGGGCGAACTGACGCTCGCCGAAATAGAAAAAGTGCTCGATGAACTACGCGACGCCGGGACGCTCTACCTGACGCTCACCGGCGGCGAACCCTTTCTGCGCCACGACATCCTCGACATCGTCGCGGCGGGACGAAAGCGGCGGTTCGCCGTATCGCTACTGACCTCCGGATACCTCTGCGACGAGCCGACGCTTGATGCGCTCGCGGCGCTCTGGCCCGAAAGCGTGCAGGTGTCACTTTACGGCCCGGACAGCGCGACGCACGACCGTTTCACCGGTGTTCCCGGCTCGTTCGACCGCGCAATGAGAACGCTACGCGGCCTGCGCGACCGCGGCATCTCCGTCACGGCGGCGGTGTCGATCAACACGCTGACCGCGCCGACGGTACGGGAACTCGCCGCTTTGCTCCGCGCCGAAACGATACCGCTCTCCTGCAATATCACGATGCTCCCCTCGCGCGGCGGCGCCACCGACCCGACGGCGCTCAATATCTCCGAGGAGGAACTCGCCGCGATCATCGCCGATCTCGGCATCCCCCACGGCGACCGGCTCGCCGGGAAAGGGCCCGACGATGCCCCCTGCGCCGCCGCCCGCTCGGTCGTCGCGATAGATCCCTACGGAACGGTGCTCCCCTGCCACGAACTCGACCTTCCCGCCGGATCGCTGCGCGAAAAACCCTTCACCGAACTGTGGCGCGCACTACCCTTCGAAAACCTGCGGCGCCTCCGGTTCGGCGACCTTACCGATTGCCCCACATGCACCTACCGCGCGGTCTGCGGCCGTTGTGCCGCGCTCGCCCTGCGGACGGGGGGAAAGATCACCGACCACGCCGCACTCGATTGCCGCGCGGCACGGGCATTTTCCCTATCGCCTAAAAAAACGATTGACTTATGAAAAAAAGGGGCCTATACTCGCTTCGTTGAGAGTTACTTCATCGGAGGAACGATTTATGGCAAAAAAACCGGTCATCGTGAAAAAGGAAACGGCCAAGCCGACCGCCAACACCGACCAGTGCCAGTACTGCTGCGGCAAGACCATCTGCTGATCGTCAATCGACGAATTCAACCACATTCACCGCAGGACGCACCTTTTTGAACCGTGCTATCTCTTTCTTTGATATCTTTGTCTTTGCAACGATCACCGTTTCGAGTTTTTCGAGTTTCTCCAACGGCTTCAGCGACTTGATCAGCGTCGTCTGCAGATCGAGGTAACGCAGGTCAGCCATCCCCGAGAATATCGACGCATCTTTTATCGGGAGTCCCCAGAGTTTCAGTTTTTGCGCGTTCTTGAATTTCGTGAGAACGGTCACATCGGGGATGAGCGTGTTGCAGAGGTCGAGGTAGGTCACCCGCTCGGCGTACCCGTAGAGCGGGGTGATGTCGGGCACCTTCGTAGAACACAGCACCACCTCGGCGAGCGCCGGATGACCGGCAAGAGGCGTGATATCGACCACCGGCGCTTGCAACACATCAAGCGCAAAGAGATTCTTCATCTCGGCGACCGGCTTCAGATCGCTTATCTGCGTCATCTTCGCGTCGATGCGGCGCAGTTTCGGCAGGTTCTTCACCGGCGTCAGATCGGTTACTCCAGTCCCCCAGATGGTCAGTTCCTCGAGGTTCTTGAGTCCCGCCAACGGCGTCAGGTCCTTGATCCCCGCCGAGAAGCGGAGGTCGAGTTTCCGCAGGTTGGGCATCTTTGCGAACGGCGCAAGGGTGTCCAGTTTCGAGAAACCGACGAAGAAGTTGTCGAGATGGGCGCATTTCTCGATATCGGCGACGGTCACGTTCTTCATCGCCCCCATCGTGACTGGATACCATTTCTCGAACTCTTCACCGTGCGCCTTCCCCCAATCCTCCCAGTACTGGTCGCCCCACGGCGGGATGAATTTCTTGCAATCGGCGGGCGGCGTCTGTTCCTTCACCGGGACCGGCGCGCTCTGTACGACCGGTTCCTCTTTCTTCGCGCATCCGCAGAAGATCAGCGCCAGTAGCGCCGATAGCACAAACAGGTTTCTCATGGGGACCTCCTTCGTTTCAGGACGCCCCATTGTAACGAACGATGGTTCGATTGCAAGAAAGAGAGGAAGGTCCAATAAATTTGCAATAGGACCCGCTTCATTGTAGCATCGCCCGAACCGTTGACGGAGAGATCGGATGGCGATATCGAAACAGGCGGCCCTCATCAAGATAACCGATGTGCTCGGCAAGCAGAAGTTCATGACGCTGGCGACCGACGCGGGGGATCATCTGCACACGAGCCTGCTGTGCTATACCGTCTCGAAGGACCTGCACTGTGTCTTCTTCGGAACGCCGCGGACGACGCGCAAGTACCGCAACCTCAAGAAGAACGGCAAGAACGCGCTCAATTTCTCCGACGACCGCAACGAGGAACGCGACACCCACCGCGCCTTTTCGATAACGGCCCATGGGATCGCCTATGAACTGGTGGACGACCGCGACGAGTATGAGGCGCTCCTCATCAAACGATTCCCCCATCTCGAGGACTTCTACCGCGATCCGGCAACGGCGATATTCCGCGTGAAGATCGACGAGTACAGCATCACCGGCGACTTTCAGGATGTCGTCACCATCACGACCTCGCGCGATTTCTGCAAAGAATAAGGGCGAACATCCTACCACGCATAACCGAGTCCCAGCAAGAGCCGCGGGGCGATCATCCCCAAAACATTGACAACCATGATCCCGCCTTCAACCCCAAGCCCCGACTTAAGCACGAAGCCGTTATTCCAAATGGCGGTATATCCGATGATGACACCTGCTCCCATGATCGGGTGAACACTGGGGCTGACAAGAAAACCAAGCAACACATAGGGCTCGACGAACCACCCCTTGATGAATTTCTTCTGGAAATTCAATATAACACCTATATTTAACTGCAACCCGAACATTCCTCCTCCAGCCAATATCGTAGAGTCGACCGAAACCCCGACTACCGGGTGAATGGCGATATCAAAGTCGGTCTGGAGCGAAAAAATGCCCAAGAGAAAGGGCGTTATGATCAGGGATAATGGATGTATGGCAAAGAGTTTCTTGAATGTATGCGGCGGCAATAAGGACTCTGAAAATGCCGGTCTGGGGGCATCTTTGCTTTCGGATGGCGGGGCTACGACCGACTGATCCTGCATGCCACGGGCATAGAGAAACGCCTTTTCTTCATTCTTCTCCGTACCGTCTCCCTGCGCATACATTCGGGATGCCTTTTCACACGCCTCTTTTTTGCCGAAACTACAGGCGGAGGCATACCGATCGAGCGCCTTCGCATGGTCGGCGGGCGTTACCAGCCCCTTGTAGTGCAGCCGTCCCGCATGGAAGCAGGCATCGCCGCTTTTCAGGACACAGCCCTTCTCGAACGCCGCCAGTGCCTCGGCATTCACTATTTCGTCACCCGTCTCTGAAAAATGGGCCATCCCCCATTCGTCGCAGCCGCCCGCCGAACCTTTTTCGCACGCCTGCCGGAAATATCCGACCGACCGTTCGGGATCGGCCGCCGCGCCCTGCCCATCGCGCAACATCGTGGCCACGAGAAAACAGCCGCTCGCATCCTCATTGTCACACGCCATGTCAAAAAATTTCAACGCGATGGAGGTATCGTCGCCAGCGCCGAGGTCCCCTTCGTAATACATCTTGCCGATCATCCGGCAACTTTTTCCCAAACCCGCATTACACGCTTTTTTGTAGAAATTGAACGCCTCGTTCAGATACCGTTTCCGTTCATCGCCATAGTAGAACTCTGCGACATCATGGCAGGAGGTCTCCAACCCCGACTCGCACATATCGATCATCGTGGCCAGCAGGGCGCGGTCGGAATCGGCTTTCGCGACATAGGGAAAAAGAATGGTGACGACCGCTAGGAAAAGAGTGCAAAAAATGGAACGCATACCCCTCAACCGCCCCTCCGGAACCCCGTTGCACGCATCAATCAGACGCCTCATTCTAGCAAACCGCAATTCGATTGCAAGAAAGAAAGGGCGGCCCCGAGAGGCCGCCCTGAGGTGTGTGGGGGGGAAAGAGTTTATTCGGTGACGGTGAGGACCTGACCTTCGGCCTGATCCTTGTCCTCGGGGGCGTAGTACGGATTGACGCTCGACTCTCCCGTGTTACCCTCTATCGGGAACCGCGCCAGCAGGTCGTAACTGAGCGACACGGTCTGCCCCGCCGTTATCTGGTTGATGTAGAGGATGAGCTGGCGGTCGGTCGTTTCGTACTTCTGGAGGAAGGTCCCCTCCTGCGCCAGCAGCGTGTCGAGTTTGTCGACGATCAGGTCGAATCCCGGCGGCACGCCGATGTTGGCGAGAATGACCGACTGCGTCTCGGTCGATATATTCTCGATATCGACGGTCGCCGTGACGGTGTCGTTGACCGCGAGGGTGGTCTTATCGTAGGTGACGGTAATGTCGAGCGGGCCGGTGTTCCCGGTCTGCGCCGAGCCGGGGACATACCAGCGCGCCACGGCCGAATACATGAGCTGACCGGTGCCGCTGAAGCCTATCGTGACGGTGTTGGCCCCCTTCTTGACCGAAGCGCCCAGATCGATGAGCCGCATGACATCGCTGTTGGTCTCATCCACCGTGAAGGTGACCGGCGTTCCGCCCGCCGAGACGGTGATGGTGGCATCGGCCGGATCGGGCGTCATCTTGTCCTGCGCCTCGACCATGAGCCGCAGCGCGAGGACGGTACCCTGCGTCGTCGACCAGTTGCCGAAACTGTCCTTGTTGCCCGCGAGCCAGTTGAGCACGCCCTGCACCTCGATATTGTGGCCGCCGTACTCAAGCAGCAGCAGGCCGATGATCGCGGTCGTCTCGATGTTGGCGCCCGCCCCTTCGCTGTAGAATTCGGTCTTGAGCGCCTGTTCCCAGTAGAAGCCGCCCTTGCCGTCGTCCTGCATGTCGGCGAGTATCTCGTCGATGAACGAGCCGACCGCCGCTTCGTTCTCGAAACCGGCCGACACCAGCGCGATGGCCGCTATCGCCTTCGAGTAGTTGTCCTCGGCCTCGTCGAGGTGGGCCAGCAGATACTGCGCCCCCTTCTCCATCGCCGTCTGCTGCATATCGGCGCGGGCGAAGGCCCACACCGCGTAGGCGGTCGTCCGGAAGACCGATCCTTCGTAATTATTGATGGCCCCTTCGGCGATGCCGCCGGTCGAGGGGATGAAGGAGCCGTCGCCGTTCTGCTGGGTCACCATCCACGCCGCGGTCCGCTCGATGAGCGCCGGATCGACCTCGTGGACCATCGCCATGTCGACGAATTCCATCAGGCCGTAGGTGGTGAGCACGAAATGGGCCGGCGGGGTGCCGAACCACTCGAAACCGCCCCCCTGCACCTCGTAGGTCAGAAGCCGCTGATAACCCTGCAGTATGTAGTCGCGCGCCTTGAGTTCTATCTCGGGCGTGACCGTGCCGGTCTTGAGCATATACTGGAGCACCATGATGTTCGGGTAGGTCGCCGACGAGGTCTGCTCAAAGCAGCCGCACGGCATCTGGAAGAGTGAATCGAGCCCTTCGACCACCTGCGACATCATGCCGGGATAGATCTTGACGAAGAGTTCCTCGGAGCCGTCGACCGCCTCGGCCGGGATGGTGAGCGTCGCGGTGGTATCGGCGCTCAGGATGTCGCTTTCGACGGCATTCTGCGGGATGCCCGCCGGGAGCACCTTGACGGCGCGCTTTATCGCGTCGCTCATTTTCGAGCCCTGCGCCGTGACGGTGAGGGTGTGCTGGCCGATCTTGATGACCTTCACCGGGAAGTAGGCGGCGGTGACCGAATTGGCCGGTACCGTCACCGTTACCGATGCGTCGCCGACCATCTCGAACCAATCCTCGGCGCTCGCGGTCAGGACGACCGTCTGCTCTTCGGCGAGGTAGTTATAGATCCCCACCGGCACCTTGACCGAATCGTTCTGCGTGAGGAAGACCGGGAAATCGATATCGACGAAGAAATCCTGAAAGACGGTGATGGCATGGAGCGCGCTGCCCAGCGACCCGCCCTTGGTGTTGGCGAGTGTGGTGACACGCCACGCGGTGATGCTGTCGGGCATGATCAGTTCGACCTGCGCCTCTCCTTTGGTATCGGTCAGGAGTTGCGGGTTGACATAGAGCGTCTCGGGGAACCATTCGCGCGTCTTGACGCCGTTGTCCTTCTCGCCCGGCACCACATCGGCGTCGCTGTACCCGGTGTCGCTGTCGGCCACCGACGCGTCGGCCGCCATCTCATCGTCGGCACCCGCGGTCGGATCGCCGTTGCCGCCGTCCTCCTCGCCGCCCCAGCGTCCGTTCGGATCGCAGAGTTTATAGGTGACCGTCACATCGTCGGCCGTTCCCGCCATCTCGTCGGGACCGTTCGAGACGACCACTATCTTCGCTATCGAGGTATCCTGCGTGAAGGTACCGGTCATGAGGTTACCCCACGGGTCGGCGTTCACGGCGCTGGAAAGCAGGACCGCCGCATCGTCGGCCGTCAGCAGGGCGTACTGCGTGCAGTCCCAGAGATAGCTCTGGTCCTTGTAGGCGCTGAAAACGGTCTCAAGGCGCGTACCGACCGCGGTCGCCGCCTGACCCTTGTAGGCGCTTTCGGGCGCCTTGTAGGAATCCTCGGCCAGCGGATAGCCCGCCCGATCACCCTCGGCGGCGAAGTAGGCGCTGGTCCGCTCGTCGAGTTCCTGTTCCTCCTCCTCGGTCGCCGGCTCGACCGTCATAATATCGGAGGGTGCGACGCCGTAGACGGTATAGGTCGGGTTCATGATGTTCTCTTCGAGTTCGAAGTAGGTCTGTTCGAGACCCGGCTTGAACTCCTGCACCGCGAAGACCGCTTCGTCGACGATCGCTACGCCCAGCGCCGCCTCGACCGCTTCGCCCGCCAGATCGGCCACCGAGAAGGTCAGATTCGCCTTCTCGCGCGGCTTGTAGGTCTCCTTGTCGGTCGCGAGGTCTATCGCGAGACTGGATGCCTTGCGGACATAGACGGTGCGCGAATCGCGGATGATGTTCCCTTCCTCGGTCAGGTAGTAGGCGAGCAGTTCGACCGGACCGGTGAGCGTTTCGTCGACCGCTATATCGACCAGCGCCTTCCCCTTTTCGAGCGGCACCGTCTTCATCAGGCGCGTCTGGCCGTTCTGAATGACATCGAGATAGACGCGGTCGGGGAGCATCGACGGGACCGGATCGGTCGGGTCGAAACTCGCCACCACGGCGACCGGCAGGGTATCGCCTACTTCAAGGATCGGCTTGAGCGGCGAAAGCATCACAAATTCGCTGTTCGTATCCTTGCTGAAGGTGAAGGTCTTGGTGATCTCGCCCAGTTTCACCGTGAAGTCGAGTTCGTCGCCCGCAGCGGTGTACGGGAACACGGCGATACCGAGCACCGGCACCGTCACATCGAAATTCCCCGCCGTGCTGGAGATGTTCACCGCGTCGCCCACCGGCTTGCCCGACGGATCGCTCAGGATGAGGTAGAACAACTGTTCAAGCCCCGGCAGGATGCGCCCCGCCTCGGGAACGAGCGTGATGAGCACCGGATCCTGCACGACCAGCGCCTTCTTCACGGTGGTCTGTTCGTGCCCCGCCGTATCCTTGACCGTGATGTCGAACTGGACAAAGGCGTTCCCCTGCTCCAGTTCACTACCGGTGAAATAGGTGGGAAGCGTCAGGTCGAACGAGAATTCGCCCTCCGCGTCGAGCGTACCGTCGATCGTCTGGAACTCGACGAACTCGATATCGAACTTCTTGGCCGACACATGGACCGCGCCGCCGGCGACCGGTTTCCCGTAGAAATACTGAGAGTTGACCGTGCCGGTGAAGGGCTGGCCGGGCAGATAGAAATCCTTGTCGGCGCTGAAGGTGATGTTGAACTTGGGCAGGACATAGTTGTCGACGAGGATGGTCTTCTCCTCGACCACCGCGTTGTCGGTCCCGATGACCGCCTGCACCTTGTAATTGCCCAACCCGACGAGACTCGCCAGTTTGAACGAGGTGGCAAATACGCCCCACTCGCTCGTGGTCCCCTTCTCCTTGAATACCTTGGTCCCCTTCGGATCGAGTATCTCAAGGGTCACTTCGCGGGCGCCGAGCGGCGTCTTATGCGGAACGCGCAGAGAAAGGGCGCGGATGTAGATCGTCTGCCCCGGCTGATAGACCGGCTTGTCGGTCGTGAGAAGCACCTTGTCGAACCGCTCGCAGGAGGCGGTCGTGCGGACCACCTGCTGGCCCAGTTCGGTACCGACCGTCGCCACCAGATCGAGCTGGCCGTCGAGTTCGGCCGGTATCGACAGCTCTATCGACGCCTGACCGAAACTGTCGGTCTTGCCGGTGCCGCTGGCCACCACCTCTTCGCCCATGAGGGCGTTGAGTGTTATCGCCACATTCATGATCGGATCGCCCGCCTGACGGTTCTGGACGAAGACCTTATAGAGCGTCGTATCGCCCTCGAGCAGTCGCTTTGCGCCGAGCAGTTGGGTCTGGACGCGCGGCATGACATAGAAGAACGACACCTTCCCGGGCAGTTCCAATTGGTTCCACGAGAGTTTATAGTTGAGCAGGAGTCCCGCCGCCGTGTCATATGCGGGCAGATACTCCTTACCGAGCGGGATGACGATCTCCTTGGAGGTGATCCCCAGCGAAGCCTCGGCGCTCCGGGCCATATCTTCCCGCAGCGTTCCGGCGTAGTCGCCCACCGTGATATCGACCTTCGTGCGGATCGCCGGCGAACCGGGATCGACCGTCACCGGCATATGGAGCCGGTATTCGCCCCCGTCGTAGGCGATGTAGATGCGCGATTCATGCAGGGTCAGCGTCCCCACCTTGATGTCGCGCGGCGGATTGTCGGCGAACGGATCGTCGCCGGGATCTCCCGCCAGCCCGTTGACCGAGTTACCGCAAGCGGCAAAAGTCAGCGCGAGCAGGACCACGGACAAAAACAACACCAATCTTTTCAGCGACATGGCTCCCTCCATACTCGAAGACATAATGACCGATGACGGCTCTTTAGTGCGCCGGGGGGCGACTATTTATTGAAATATCAGCGGGGAAAACGGAGGATGTCTTCGTTCTCGATGTTGTGGCGGGCGAGTTCCCGTTTCAGGAGTTCCTGATCGTTCTTGTCCCACAGGTCGAGTTCGACGGAGATGAGATTTTTGTACATATTGAAGATATGATTGCCTTTGATGTGCCCCTGCACGGTAAAGAAATCCTTCTCGTTGGCCTTGATGGGGAACTTGATGGAGACATAATCGTTGTCGAGGAAAAGATATTCGTACTCGGCATCGACGAGGAATTTCAGCATGTTGTCCTCGGTCGAGACAACCCCTTCGAAGGTGGGATAGCCGCGGAGCCGCGGATCGCGCGCCTGCTCCTCGACCTGAAAACCGAACTCTATGTACGATTTCGGAGAATCGCCGAGTTTCTTGATGATCTCGCGCGCCTTCTTGAGTTTCTCCTTGGCCTCCTTCGCCTCGTCGGAGATATAGTCCATCTTGAGACCGATCAGGTTGGTCTTGGCGTTCACCGGGACGATACGCATGACCACGCCGGTGCCGGCGATACCGTCTTTCTTGACCAGATAATTGACCTTGGTGTCAAACCCGCCGTACTTCTCGTCGATGATGTCGTAACGGATCTCGTACTGATCCCCCTCTTTCATCTTCAACTGCACGGGGACATGGATGCCGATGCCCTCTTCGTTGATGTCGACCAGCGGGAAGGTGTTGTAGATACCCTCGACCTTTACATTGGCGAGGAAACCGGTCATCTGGACGCGCTCTTTTCTCTCGATGTTCATCGCATTCCCTCCTAGAAAAAGAAAATATGCTGTGTGACAAGGTACGGAAAAGCGGTATGATTGTCAACAAAAAAGAGGACGAAGGAAGGAACGCTGACGGCTCGGACACGGTAAGAAATTGATTCTTCGGAGCCGCCGGTTATACTGCGGGCTGTTCCATTCATTCAGCGAGGGGGCTACCCATGACGCGCTATTTTCTGCTTTTCACGGCGCTTTTGTTCATCGCCGCGTGCGACGGCGGGAACGGGAACGACAACGATGTCGACACCATCGTTACCTGCGAACATGACGGCATCACCTATCCGGTAGGCGCCATGATAACGATCGCCTGCAACCTCTGCACCTGCATATACGACGGTTCTTTCGTCTGTGATGCGCTTTACTGCGATGACGATATCGCGCAGACCGATCAGACTGATCTCCCCGATTCGTCCGACACCACGCCGACCGACACCGACTTTCCCGACGATACGATCGACGACGCGCTCATCGTCGACACCGACACCGTTATCGAATGCATCGACGGCACCATCGACGACGGCGACTGCGGCTACCCGAACGGCAAGCAGATCCGCAACTGCGTGGACGGCAAGTGGGGCGAATGGTCCGAATGTCTCGACATCAATAAGGCGGTCATCGACATCACCGCCGCCTCGACCTGCGCCGACTACTACTGGGCCGACCGCGGCGACGCGCCGCTTGCCTACACCACCGGGATGGGACTGGTCTTCGCGGGGGCCTTCTGCCATATCGACCGCTCCGATGTGGCCACCGTCGCCGCCGCGAAAACCACCGACACCGAACACGACGCCCTCGCGTGGTACGAAGAGATATTCGCCGATCTGAGCATGGATAACAGCGTCGACGGCGCCGACACCCTGCGCCACGCCTACACCCTGCTCCTCGGGCTCGGGATGCGCGAAAGTTCGGGCGAACATTGCTGCGGCCGCGATCAGTCGGCCGACAATGTCACCGCCGACACGGCCGAGGCGGGGCTCTTTCAGACCAGTTACAACTCGCATAACTTCAGCGACGAACTCGACACCCTCTACGCCCACTGGAAGATCCTCTACAACATGGCCTTCCCGGTAGCGTGTCTACTCGATATCTTCTCGGAGGATGTCTATTGCAGCGCCGCCGACTGGGAGAACTACGGCACCGGCGAAGGGGTCATATTTCAGGAAATGGAGAAGAGCTGCCCCACCTTCGCCGCCGAATATGCCGCCTTCATGCTCCGGGTGAGCGGCGGCTCGCTGGGGCACTACGGACCCCTGCGACGCCACGAGGCCGAAGTACGCCCCGAATGCGACGCGATGTTCGGCGAGATACAGGCGCTTATCGAGGCAAATCCCTATTACTGCAGATTCCTGCCGAATTACTAGATCAGTACGGGAAGAACTGGTTGGAGTCCCACACCGACTCGGTGAGGTCGCGGTCCATCTGGTTGAGCATGTCGAGGTGCCCCTTCTCCCAGTCGGAGAGCCAGCGGAAAAGTTTCTTTTCGTTGTCGTCGGTCGCCGCATCGGCCTGTTTGCCGTAGAATTCGACCGCGTTCTTCTCGAGGTTTATCGCCGACGCGATGGCCGCCGCCTCGAAACCGGCCGCGTTTATCTCGGAAAGCAGTTCCTTGGTCAGGAAGGCGGTGGTCACCTTCTTGCCGAAGTCGTTCATCTGCGCCACGGTGAAGGGCTTGCCCCCCATCGCGTTCTTGAGTTGCGCCGCCAGCAGCGCCTCATGCCCTTTCTCCTCTTCGGCCATCCCCTTGAAGAACTCGGCCATCTTGGGATTCTTTGTCTGCTTGGCCACCTGATCGTAAAGCGCCGCGCCGCGCCGCTCGGCGAGTATCGCCTGCTTCAGGATGTTGCTCGTGTTCTCCGCCATGCTTCGCTCCTTTCGGTTGTTAATTCGGACCACAACGTCCCATACTAACGACCGGCGCGTGTCGAGTCAATTTTATTCCGGAAAAAAGAGGACGCGGTCAGAACGAGAGACGCACATTGCCCATGATGCTGTTGCCGGTCAGACGGCCGCCGGCGGTGTCGGTCCACACCTGCGCCCACTGGAAGCCGAGCGTGACATGGTCGAAAAAGGTGTAAAAGGACGATATCCACAGCGAGGAGTTCCGTTCATACCCCGGCGCAGCCCCTTCCTGTTTCTGGTCGGGATCCTCGGCGCCGTAGCCGATATTGAGCGACAGCCCTTTGAGCGGCTTGCCGGTCACCTGTCCCCAGTAGCCCATCGTGCGGCGACTGCCGATCACCCGCACGGTGGCCGCGTCGAGCTGTTCGGTCAGCAGGCCGCCGCCGAACGCGCCGAACCCGTCGAGATTCTGCCCCCAGTAGAATTTTCCGGCCAATTCAAAATACTCGTGCGCTATCTTGAGCGCCGGGTGGATCAGTCCGACATCGACGATACCGCCGGTGTAGGTGACCGTCTTCCTGTTCTGCAGGACGCCCCCTTTGTAGTTCTCGCGGCCCCACGCGCCGCCGACGGCGAGAAGCAGATCGAGTCCCGAAACTTTCCCCTTGAGCGACAACTGGGCCTGTATCTGCGGGATATGCGACGCATCGCCCGCGTCGATGTTGACCTCGAGGAAGCCGTTGCGGTTGGCCGAGGCGCCGGTGATGGCGCGTACGGCGGCCAGTTGCGCGGTGAAGGCGAAGGTGTCGGCGAACTTCTGGGTGAAATAGACCTCGGCCAGCGGCATTCTCTGCCACAGGTTGCCGACGGCCCAGCCCTGCGCCGGATTGACGACCGCCGGGAAGAAGTTGGGCACCGCGGTGAGCCATGTCTGGCCGATCTTACAGCCCAGCATCGAAGCGCCCCAGGTCCGGCTGAGGTCAAAGAAGGCATGCCGCATCCGAATCATCGCGTAGCCTTCGGCGAAACCGGTGTCGGCCATGTTGGTGAAGAAATCGATCTCGAGCGTCGCCGAGAGTTTCACCGTCTCCAGTTGCGGGAAAAGTATCTTCGTACCGAGCCGCGAACGCTTCGCCGTCACGCCGGTCGTGCTTTCGCTCTCATCCTTTACATAGAGCGGCAGTTCGCTCGCGTTGAAACGGGCGTCGTGGGCCCAGCCGGTCAGGTCGACAAACCCGTACGGGACGAACTCGACCGCCTTTTTTCCCACCGGCGCCGGCGTCTGCGGCACGGCCTCGGCCGCTTTTTCCGGCGTTTTCAGTTCTTCGCGGAGTTTCCGGTTCTCCGCCGCCAGTTCCTCCTGACGCTTTTCGAGCGCGGAGAGCCGTTCCCCGATATCGGCCGCCGGAGCGGGCGACGGGAGCGCAAGCAGACAGAACGACACTATCAGCATGATCGCGGAACGCGTCAGGGACATGGCGACACCTCCATCCAGATCCGCCGGCGAGCCTAACCATTCCCCGCAAAAAGTAAAGATTCGCGCCGATATTTGCGCGCCGGCGAAAAGTCGGTATACTGCCCGCATGGAGGTACCGCTATGACCAACACCACCAGTCCCGCCACCGACCGTTTCTTCGATGCGCTCGACCGGAGCATCGTCGATCAGAGCCTCGTGAAGCTGCTCCTCAGCGACCGCCGCGATAAAAAAAGCGACCTCACGCAGGTCATCGCGCGGCTCGTCACCATCAAAAAGGGGCTGGCGATATCCTGCACCTACCGCCACACGACCAAAGACATCGTCAAGAACTACGACCCGGCCGAGGCGCGGACCGTCATCGGGGGACTTCTCGACATCGCCTTCCGCAACGCCGACCTCTACACCCGTACCGAAGACCTCCACCTGATGCTTCAGGAGAAAGGGCCACGCATCACCGCATCGGCGCCGCGCTTTAACGAAGCACCGTCGCTCGACCACAACAAGGCGAAGTCGCGCCTCGTCGATCCCCACTCCCCCTATCTCCACGCGCTGGGCATCACCGATGCCGCCGGGAATGTGAAACCGACCATGCAGGACAAGTTCAAACAGATAGACAAATACATCGAGATCGTCGACGGCCTCCTCAACGAGGCGCCGCTCCCCGCCGCGCCGGTCATCGCCGACATGGGGAGCGGCAAGGGGTACCTCACCTTCGCGCTGTACGACCACCTCGTCACCACAAAGAAACTCGCGCCGAAGATGGTCGGCATCGAGGAGCGCACGGAACTGGTCGACCTCTGCAATAAGATCGCGGCCGGCAGCAAATTCACCGGACTCTCCTTCACGCCGGGGACCATCGCGACGACCGAACTCGCGGCGGTCGACATGGTCATCGCCCTCCACGCCTGCGACACCGCCACCGATGACGCCATATATAAAGGTGTAGTCAACGGCGCGCAGCTCATCATCTGCGCCCCCTGCTGTCACAAAGAACTACGCAAACAACTCGTCGTCACCGGGGGCGCCAACGCGTTCATCGGACACGGCATACTCGCCGAACGGCAGGCCGAGATCGTGACCGACGGCCTCCGGGCGCTCCTCATGGAGTCGGCGGGCTACGCGGCGAAGGTATTCGAATTCATCTCGGGCGAACACACCGCGAAAAATCTGATGATCGTCGGCCGGAAACTCGCCAAACCGCGCGACCCCGCTCAATTCCACGCCGGAATAGCGGCCATCAAGGCCCACTACGGCATCAAAGAACAGCGGCTCGAAACGCTTCTGCGCAAACCCCTCTAAAAATCTTTGACAAAAACATGCGGACGATTATTATCGGCAACGCCTCGTGGCGAGGTGGCTCAACTGGTTAGAGCATCGGATTCATATCCCGAGGGTTGAGTGTTCGAGTCACTCCCTCGCCACCATCTCTTTCAACGGGTTGGGTCCTTCGGGGCTTGACCCGTTTTTTTCATGTTCTTGTGCGCCCGTAGTTCAATGGATAGATCATTTGGCTTCGAACCAAAGGGTTGGAGGTTCGAGTCCTCCCGGGCGCGCCATCTTTTCAATCAAAGAGTCTTGAAATGTCTTATGTCGAGGACTGACCCCTCTCATAAGTGCGGCCCACGGTCCCGGTCACTTCGCCGCTCCACGATTCGGTGGCGAGGAGCGCGCCGGTGTAGTCGTAGGTCAGCCCGTTGCCCTCGGGGGTGAGGATGGTATCGAGCTTTTTGCCGCCGAGACTTCTCACGATGTCAAAGACGCCGACGGACTATGGACGGTTTCATGGCTGAGCTGAGTTTGATGTTGATTTGACAGAGGACAGGTAGTACACTGTACCGTTCACTATCTTTCATCCCAACTGTACGAATATATTTCAAAAGTTTGAGCATCCACAAAGATAAAAAGTATTTTCGCACCTCGATGATTCGGTTTGTTTTTCCTCCCATTAATTTCAAAAAACCAATACCTATGATCTTTCTTTAAACTCTTACATTTGGAAAACCACGGCTCACAGATTTTTTTTCTTATAAAATCTTTTTCATTTTTCTGATTTTCCTCCTCATTTTTGTTGTGGGGCACCGAACGAATCCTTTTATAGATATCTTCCACACAGTCATCCAATAACAAATCAGGAGTAAGAGGACGAGTGCTACTGTATAAAGTCTCATCGACAAATTCCATTTTCAACCGGCTGGCCTCTTTTTCTGCAATGGATTTTGCCTTATTAAACATCTCTTCTGAAGCGAATGATTCGCTATGGCACATCAACATACCTATGATTAAGAGTTTTCTCATCATGACGATATTCTCCGTGGCAAAGGTTTTTACTTTCCATACAATATGGTCACATCGGGTCCCGTCGTAGTGTAATCTACTTTCTTTATAACTTTTTGAGGTGTGCCCAAATAGCCGTATTTTAGATTTGCCTTCTTGTCTTCATAATTATCTAGCTGTGAGAATTGATCCCATCTTGGACCACCCGGAACTCCTCTTCCGTGAGTATGATAACTACCCACCGCACCAGAACAAACGGGACCTAGGTCAACAGTTCCTGTTCCATAAAAACCCGCCACAGCTGGTGTCGCAACAAAACCTTCTGGTGTTTGAACAATATATCCACCATACTCGCGATCTTCCGCTATTGAAATGTCAAAGACCGAGAATATCGCATCAATAGCTGCCTCATCCGGAGTTTTAAAAACATCTCCTGGTTTTTGCCCGGTGATATCCATCCAATTCACCGGATCATTTTTGGCATAAATATAGAAGTTGTTACTCCCCCTGAATCCCAACGGTTCTTTCTGCAACCATCTTCCCGTTTCCGGGTCGTAGTCTCTCGCCCCGAATTTGACGAGTTTCGTGTCGAGGTCGTAGACTCCTCCGGCGTAGTAGAACGGCTGGAAGCCGGGGTTGGTGTCGGCAACGACATTGCCGAACTCATCGTAGGCGATCTCTTGCGCCACGGTGCCGTCGCTCACCTTCACAACCAGCCGCACACTGCCCCGTTCGTCGCTTATCACGCGGTACTTGTCGGTGCCGCGCACGATATAATCAGGCGTGTTGATGCGGGTGCCGTAAATGTAAGTTTCTATGACCTGTCCGGCGCCGTCTACTTTGGCGGCGGGTTTCAACTGGTTGAGGTAAATGAACCGTTCGGCGACGGTTCCGTCAACGCTCCGCGCTATTCTGCGGTTCCTGCCGTCGTAGGTGTAGGTGATCGCGGTGTTGTCGGGGAGCGTGACGCCGGTCAGGTTGCCGAGGGCGTCGTGGGTGTAGGTCGTCAGTTCGTCGTCGGCCGTGTCGGGGGTCCCCTGCGTATCGGTCTTGGTGAGGATGTCGCCGTTCACGGTGTAGGCGTAGGCATTGTCGCCATAGGTCATCATCCGGTCCTGATCGTCGTAGGTGGCCTCCATGCCGCCGTGCGACA
>ERZ1645192.1931-NODE-1931-length-17199-cov-13.114909_pt1 | contig 17199 bp, 19 predicted proteins | sample MGYA00575354_ERZ1645192 | MGnify/ENA primary metagenome ERZ1645192 (study PRJEB40844, sample SAMN11349763) | freshwater sediment metagenome | isolation source: river sediment | host: Sediment | place: India: Faizupur Khadar , New Delhi | collected 2017-02-21 ... | reverse complement strand
GAGCATAAGTGGAAAATTCCAGTTCTGAATGGCCGTGTTTACGGGGGGCACGTCAGGTCAGGAACCAGTGGGCGTTCAGGCATTCAGCCCGAAAGCGCCCGTTGAAGGCCTCGATGAACGCATTATCGGTCGGCTTACCTGGCCGTGAGAAGTCGAGCACGACGCCGTTGCGGTAAGCCCACAGATCGAGGTCGCGGGAGACGAACTCCGAGCCCTGGTCCACCCGAATAGCCTTCGGATAGCCGACCACCGCGCAGGTCTGATCGAGGGTGCGCACGACGTCTTCGCCACGATAGCTGAACCGGGGATCGAGCACTGGCGAGAACCGGGAGAACGTGTCGACCACCGTGAGAACGCGGATCTTCCTGCCGGTCGCGAGCTGGTCGTGGACAAAGTCCATCGCCCAGGTTTCATTGGGTTGCGTGGCCGCCTGGCGGTCGTCCCGCAACTTGGCCTTGACCCGGCGCTTGGGCGTCTTGTTGCGCAACTGCAAGCCCAACTCATTGTAAATACGATGTGTTTTCTTGATATTGACATTCCAGCCCTCGCGCTGAAGCACGACATGCACGCGGCGGTAGCCATACCGCACGCGCGTCGCGCAAATCTCCTTGATGCGAGCTTCGAGGCCGGCTTGATCGGGGCGACGCGATTTGTAATGGTAGGTGGAACGGTCAACCTCCAGGGCCTGGCAGGCCCGGCGGATCGAGACGTCCCATTCGCTACAGACCGCGTCGACCAGCTTGCGCTTCCGAGCAGGCCTTAAAGTTTTCGCCGGATGACGTCCTGCAGCATTTCCTTGTCAAGCGACAGGTCCGCGACGAGCTTTCTCAGCTTCGCATTCTCGTCTTCGAGAAGCTTCAGGCGCTTCATCTCCGTCGGCAGCAGCCCGTCGTATTTCTTCTTCCAGTTGAAATAGGTCGCGGGGCTGATGCCCGCCTTCCGGCAGATGTCCGCGACCGGCACGCCATCGGCGCCCTGCTTGAGAATGAACGCCTTCTGCGCGTCCGAAAACTTCGATGCCTTCATCGTCTTCCACTCCTCCCAGCCAGAGGAAATTACGGCGGAAAACTCTAGCCTCAAACGGTCCAGTTTGTTGGGAGCAGATCAGCTGTACACCCGTATTTACTTCAATAAACCATTGATAATGCGGCATATCCGGATTTCGATATAACCGTTCGCGGGGACAATTGGCCAGGTGTTTCGGGACATTAGGCCGGGGTGTTGGGGACATTTGGTCAGGGGGCATCCCCAACGTCCGAACGCGGAAGAGCACCGCCAGACCGACCGCGCCGTCGCCGTCATGACTGCCCGCAGCGCCTACAGCGCTTCCCCAGGAACCTTCTGGCTTTTACGACAGCGCACCTAGGGCGCGCCGATGATCCAGGTTGAGATTGCGCCGGGTCCGGCATGCCTTGTGATCATGACCGTCGTCGTGGCGGTTCTGGACTTGCAGCGACGTCTTGCGCAGCGGTCGAGCTTCCCAGCGCATTGGCGATGACGCTCATCGGCGTTCTTGCCGTCGTCGCACGGCCCGCGTGCGGCGACGGCATTTCGCCAATTGACGATTCCGCGACCAAGCCACAGGGTCAGGCATTTCATCCTTCCAGCCGCGCCACACAACGTTTCTGCACCAGCCCGCGTCGCGATTTGCCCATGCGCCCGCATGCCAAAAAGACAAAATCCGAGATCGTCGTTCTGAATAAAGAACGAATGTCGCCCCCGCTTCCTTCGAATAGCCATTTGCGGCGTAGCCGCAATTTCTATCGAGCCTCGCGGTATTCGTCTTTTGACGAATGGCGCGGGGCTAAGGAGGTGTGTTGGCCGCGCGGAGCGCGGTCGCGATTTGAAGTTCTGAAAGAACTTATATCCGTGGACTCTATTTTTTTGGACCCTCCCCCTTTCGAGACCATCCCCGCGGAATTTTCCCCCGCGCGCGGCGAAGGCGCCTTTCCCAGATGCTGTGGACGCGTTCCCCGGGAAATCCAGAGCGTCCATTCGCGCGAGACGATCCGCACGACGTTGGGCAGGTTTGGCCGACGGTCGCGCCGCCGCTCCTCGATCGTCACCAGCCCTTGGCGTGCGGCGTAACGGATGGCGTTGCGGGCAGTCGTGATGCCCACCCCTGCCCGTGCGGCGATTTCGCCAAGCGTCAGGCGACATTGCTTGCCGACGCGCACTTCGTCAGCGACGATGCGCAAGGCGGCGAGCTCTCCCGTCGTGAAGAATGCGGCGAGCGCCGGCGGCATGGGGCCGGATGCGGCAAGACGGCGGCGGCGCTGCAACGAAATACGCCGGTCGGGCGATACCGGCTGCTTGCGCTTGGCTGGAAAATGGCTTGCCTGCCCTCCCGCCTTCGCGGCGGCGGAGACATCTGGCGCACGAACGCCGACGGTGTCGATGCCTCGCACTTGCTTGCGCCGCGCCTCGATCGCCTCAGCGAGGCTCTGCGCCTGGTCGTCGCTGAGCCGGCGCGCCTCCCAATCGGCCCAGACCGCCCGCGCATAGCTCTCCAGGGTCGCCAGCGACTTGGTGGCAGCGATCGTCGATAGCATGCCGATTGCGTCGGCCTGCCCTTCCGCCTGATTTTGGGCGCAGATCTCCATTCGCCGTCCATGGGACGTCGTCAAATTGGCCATGGCTTTTCATCAGGCAACAGAAATTTGCCCGCCAAAATGACAGCCGTCCGCTTGCGGACGCTTGACAGCGATTCGCGGAAGTGGGAGTCTCAGGGTGTCAAGATCTGAGAAGGGCTTCCGGCGGAAACGTTGGGGGCCTTTTTCTTTTGCCTAGCGATGCTCCCTCTAGGTGTCGTCGGGGTCTTCCGCCGCGTGGGCGGCGAAAACGCGAAATTCGTCGAACAAGACCGGCAGTCGCTCGCCAAGAAAGCGGGCGAAAGCCTCGCCTTGAGGCTCGGCCAGCAACAGCTTCACGTGGCGCGCATCGGCGCTGATGTGCGCGAGCGGGCTGCCCGCGCAGTCGACGATGGTCTGGCGGCGGTCGGCCTTGACCGGCGAGGTCTTTTTTGCCGCGGCAAAGGCGCGCTGAAAGCGTTCGTCGCTGTCGAGCTGGCTTGCCCGCGCAGCGGCGTCGGTCGCCCGTTTCAGGGCTGCTTTGTCCTTGATGGCCTCGGCAAAGTCCTGCCAGCGCCCACGACCAATTTTCGGCGCTTTGCCGATGGCGGCGATGAGCGACAGCGGCGCCGCCTTGGCGACCGCAATCAACTTTGAGGCTTCGGCGCGGTCGATCGCCAGCGCCTGCTGCACGATCGAGCGGTCCTTGCCTGCCTGCTCCAGCCGCAGCGCGAACAGCGCCCGCTCGATGAAGCTCAGGTCCTCGCGGGCCGAATTTTCGACGCCTTGCGCAACGATCAATTCGTCGTCGCTCATGGGACGCACAATCGCTTTGACGGGACGTCCGAGCGCAAGGGCCGCGCGAACGCGACGATGCCCGTACGCGGACTGGTAGCGGCCGGCTTCCTCGGCATGGGGCCTGACAAGCACCGGGATTTCCTGCCCACGCTCGGCGATCGACTGCTTCAATGCGTCGAACGACGGATCGACATCCTGCGAGAAGCGATCGGCGAACGGCGAGGGATCAATTTGCGAAGGATCGAGCTCCGTCACATGTTGGCCCGCATTGATCTGGGCGCGCAGCGCTTCGTTCTCGCGCTCGATGTTGGAAAACGTGTCCTGGAGGGAGCGCACCGCACCTGAACGAATCCTGCCCGGCGCGTCGGCATTGTTGTCAGCTGACAACACGGGAACGGCGGACGCCTGCTCCATGGCCGAGGTAAATAACTCGATGCGCTTGTTCTTCATCGGCCCCACACCCCCTTGATGAGTTCAAGGATCTCGTTATTGGCGCCGTTGACGGATTCGAGCGCACGATCATAGGCGGCCCGTCCGACCGATCCTTTCTCGATCTCGTACAACGATTGCTTCGTCAGGCCGGCGTTCGAAATGGCCGTCGATTTCCAAACGGTGGCGCGAAGCACGTCCTCTCCGAAAAGGTTTCGGAGCAGTGCTACGATCTGCGTTTCCGGCACGTCGTTTGGGTCATGGCGGGTGACGACGTAGCGCATGAAGTCGTAGTCGAGGGTGCCGCCCGCCTCCTCGATCACGGCCATCACGTCTGATGTCATGAGCAGGAACTGGTTCATTGAGGCTATGTCGATCATCTGCGGGTGCACCGTGATCAGCATAGCGGTCGCCGCGTTGAGCGCGCCCATGGTGAGGTAGCCAAGCTGCGGCGGGCAGTCGATCACGACGATGTCAAAATCGCTCTCGACGTCGGCAATGGCGGTGGCGACGCGGCGGAAAAACAGGTCGCCGCCGCGCAGGGAACGCTCGATCATCGCGCGCGGCGTATGATGCTCGAACTCCATCAGCTCGAGATTGCCTGGGACAAGCGAAACGCCGTTGAAGTAGGTTGGCCGGACAATTTCGCGCAAAGGTCGGCGCGCCTCGTCGTAACGGATGGCGCCATAGAGCGTTTCGTTTTCTCCGATGTCGAATTCCGGCTGATAGCCGAACATTGCCGACAGGGACGCCTGGGGATCGAGGTCGATCGCCAGTACCCGGTAGCCGGCGAGCGCCAGAAACTGCGTAAGATAAAGGGCGGTTGTCGTCTTCGCCGATCCACCCTTGAAATTGGAGACCGCGATGATCTGCAGCTTCTCGCCCGGTCGACGCGTCGGCAGGAAGGACAGCGCTTCCTTCGGGCGCGCCTTGGCGAGGTAGGCGCGCAATTCGGTGATCTGGCCAGGCGAGTAGGAACGTCGCCCGCCGGGCGAAAGGGCAGGGGAGGGGCCAAGACCGTCGAGCGACAATTGGCGCAGGTAGCCGTCGGAAACGCCTAGTATGCGCGCGACCTCGCCCGACGTGAATGACCGCAGCGTCTTTTCGGCCGCGGGCGGAAACAGCTGTGCGCTCAAGCCGTGCATTTGAGTGGAAAGCGTCCGCGCATGTCGCGTCATGCGCTGCAGGGCGGTTTCAAATTGCGGGTCAGACTGGGGAGCGAGCTGTGACAAGCGAGACGGATCCATAGCGTTAAACGGCTTGTTTCCGTCTGGAATAGACGCCGATTCTGCGAGTCTGGCAAGAAATAAAGGGTTAACGAAAAGTTAACGACATAGCTCGACAGACATTGCGAAAACTTGGCGACGCGCTCACGAGGGATTGCGCTTAAAGGGAACGATATCAGCTATTCCACCAGCTCTATCGCTGCTGCTTCTGCCAGACGGAGGACGAAGTTTCACGACTTCGCCGCTCTTTGCGGAAAACCACCCCCGCGGTAGCCCAGTGATGTTCTCGATGTCGTCGGGCGACATTGTGAACTCAACTGCCAAAAGGTCCGACTTGGAACGGACGCCCGCCGAAACGATGACTTCCATAGCGTCGCGCAGAATGCGTGGTTCCGTAATCGGCCATGCGCGGTCCAGCGGCTCCCCCTTGCTCCATCCCTTCGCGGAATACAGCTTGTAGAGCATCAGGCAATGGTCCGGCGGCACGATTTGGAGATCGGACAGGCGCTTGATCTGCGCCTTGATGGAAACGCGCCACCGCTCCTTTAGTGCCTGAAGGGCCGCAAGAGACGGGCGGGGAATCTCGTGCGGATAGGTCGTCGAGGGCAACAAGAAGGCGCTTGCGAGCCTGAAGGCCTGCGCCTCAATGAGATTGAGGTTCTCCTTCAGTTCCTGGACCGTCACTTCTCGATGAAGGATGGCGTGAGCCATCTCGTGCGCAGCGTCCATCTGCCGACGCGGGAAGGACATCTTGTCCGTCGCAAGCAAGATGTGTGGTCGATCCTCTGTCGCGGTCCAGCTGCACAGGCCGTCGAGCTTCGACGTACCCATCTCGATCGTACTGACGACGAAGCCCATGCGCTCCATGAGCGCAACAACGTCGATGCATGGTCCTTCGCCGATTTTCCAATGACGGCGAAGATCAATGGCGATGCGCTCGATGTCTTCGTCCCGCAACTGCTTGTAGCTGCTTCCATCCAAAACGTCCGGGATGTCGATCACCGGGAAGTCCACATAGTGCTGCAAGATTGCGCTGATCTCATGCAACCAATTAATTTGCGCATGCTGATAGTTGATGTCGCGCACAAGTGTGCTTGAAAGCGACCTGTGGAACATCGCGCGCGGGCTGTCGTAGGTCGGTCGTAAAAAATATTCGCGGCGAACATTCAAAACGTCCGCAATCGCTGACAGGGTGTCAGCGTCTGGCGTGCTGGACCCATCTTCCCATCGAGCGACCGTGCTGACATTGACGCTCAAAAGGCGAGCAAGAGCCGACATGCTCGCAATGCGGCGCGCCTCTCGTGCTTCGGTCAATCTTGCCGGAATGAACCCGGGCGTGCCTACGCGCATCGTTCTACCTTCAACGCTTTGTGCTGCTTTCTTATTTTTCGGCCACCTTGTCATCTTGCTCCGCCGGTGACGCTTCGGGCGGAATGAACGGCCTCACGCGCGCCTTCAACGACACGGAAGCGCCAGGCGATGTCGGGTTGCCGGAAGGAGACTCCGAGAGCCGCGCGTCCTCAGAACCGCTGAGGAAACGATCGAGAGACTCGTAAAACAGAAAGCTTTCGTATTTCGAATCCACAACCCCGATAGCGACTTCCTCAATCTGCCCGGCCGTTTCGCGGCTGCGAGCTACAAGAAAGAGAACGAAAATGTCGCCAATTTTCGGACCCCTCTCGTCGAAATCGAGACGCGGGGAGAGGTGATAGTTCATGCTGACGCCAGCCAGCCGGGACCGGTTCTTCATTGGAAAGGTCTTCGCCTCCGGCATCGCCGCGAGGCCGAGAATGATGCCCACTCCATCCTTCTCAAATCGCATAAATGGCTGGAAAACTTTCAGGTCGGTGTTGGGGATGACGCCGCCATCCAAGAGCGCGCCGCCATGCGCCTCGCAGACCTGCTCGAAACCTTGCTCCATCATGCGGAAGCGCAATTGACCTTCGGCTTCGCGCGCGCGTTTCCGGTCGAGTCCAGCATGGTCCCGGATTGTTTCCATAGCCTTGACCGCTTCAGCACGCAGCCGATCTTCAAGATCGATCAAAAGTTCGCGGGAAACCGTGAAAGAAAGGCGCCGCTTGATAAGGTCCGTCATAATGCCCCCGACTCGGGATTTGCGCAATAATGGATTATTGCGAATTTTTTTTGCATTTTGCAAGCGGCTCAGAGATCTCCACAGATGTCGGGGCGCGAACTGGCCGTGGCTTGCCTGATAAGCCGCCATGACGTTGGCCCGAGGCGCTATGGCGGGTCGCCCGGCATACTACGTGAGCGCGGACTGCTGGAGGCGGCGCTCTACCGCCCGCAGACGGGCTACTATGCCGACCTGATTGAAGAAGCTGCCACCCTCTGGGAAAGCCTGTCGCAAAACCATGCCTTCGTCGACGGCTACAAGCGGGTGGCCTTCGCCGTGACCTATACCTTCCTGGCCATCAATGGCGTGCGCATCCTCCCCGACGCTGAGCAGACCCTCAGTTTCTTCGACGAGCTGCACCAAGCCGGCACATTCGAATTCGCGCGCCTTGTTGCCTGGCTGCGCAAATGCACGGATTTTAACGACGCTCAGCATCCCCGCCTCCGCGCGGCGCGCGACCTTGGGCGGCCAGTCAGGGCGGTCGTCCGCGTGCTCTCAGACGCCGATTTGATTCTCGCCCAAGGCGAGGAAAACGCCGCCCGCACCAACCTGTCATTTATCGAAAAATCGCTGTTCGCATTGCGGATCGACGCCCTGCATGGCCGACAACTCGCTGGCGAGGCCCTCTGCGTCCACAAGACCACGATCTCGCAAATGATCACGATCGCGAGCGGTCTGCCGACCACGCTGATCGAAGGCATTGGCGCAGCTCCCAGCGTCGGGCGCCCACGATGGCAGGCGCTGTACGACGTCTACGCCCAGCGTGCGCTCACTCCAGGTTTCGACGCAGCACTGCAAGCGTTCGTCCAATCTCCAGGCATGCCCGAGGATTCAGACGACCGTTTCGACGCCGTCGTCGCGTTCATCGAACAGAACTCCAAAACCACCCCTGGCCGCGCCAGCGCCGCGTCTGAGCGCCAATATTGGACGGCGCCCACGGGAGCGCAGATCGCGACCATTCGCTCTGGCCGCGAGAAATTCACCCTGTCGATCAAGCAGCAGCTGGCCCCGGGATTCGGTGATTTTCTGCTGACGCAGCTCGACCGGCTGTACGCAGATTTTTCCAAGACGCAGGAGGCGCCGACCGACGAAACCTGACCGATAAGCCGTTCCTCAACCCGGCAAACGAAAAAGGCCCCGAAACGACGGATCGCCTCGGAGCCCAATTTCAAAGTCTAGCAACGCGAAATTGGCATTTTCCGAATCACCCGTCAAGAGTCCTTTAGGGACTTTGACACCGTTTCGGTGATCGATGTCGCTTGCCTGACAACAGGCGCATGCCAATGGACCCGTATCTCGCAACGACGCCCGTAGGGCGGCGGCCGCTCTCGCCTGCGCAAATCACAGCGCACGCGGCCGTCAGCAAAACGCCAAAAGACCGCACCGTGTCAAAATGGACGGTGCTGCGCGACCTCTGCACCGCCAGAGAGCGGTTCGGCCTGCAGGACCGCACGCTCGTCGTGCTCGAGGCAATCCTCGGCCTGCACGCCGAGGCCATGCTCACCGGGACGACCGGAATGGTCGTGTTCGCCTCCAACGCGACGCTCAGCGTGCGCGCCAAGGGAATGGCGCCCTCGACCCTCCGGCGGCATTACGCAGCGCTGGTCGAGGCCGGCCTCCTCATCCGCCGCGACAGCCCGAACGGCAAGCGCTACGCCCACAAAAACAGCGAGGGCGAGATCCAGCAGGCATTCGGTTTCGACCTCGCGCCGCTGGTGGCGCGCGCCGACGAGATCGCCGCGGCAGCCGCCGTCGTGCTTGCCGAGCAAACAGCGCTGCGGCTCGTGCGCCAGCGCATCACGCTCTGCCGCAGGGACATCGCCAAGACCATTGTGGCGGGCCTCGAGGCCTGCGCCGACGAACGCTCCCAGGGGCACTGGCTGGCGGCCCAGCGGGCATTCCAGGCGATCCTGGCCCGTATCCCGCGCAAGGGCGCGCTCGAGACGCTGACGGCGCTGGCGACCGAGCTGACGGGCATGGCTGACGCACTGATGGACGAGCTCCAGGAGAAGTACCGCACCCCCGACGACGCCGCCGAAACAGCTAAAATGAGCGCCAATGAGTCCCATTTTGAGCGCCAATATCAGAGTCAAACAGCAGATTCCGTACTTGGCTCTGAACTGCTGCCGATGACAGCAAGGGACGGGGAGGCGAGCCATGCGCCGGACGCAGAGCGCCCTCCAGCCAAAACCTATCCCCTCGAGATGGTCCTCGAGGCCTGCCCCGCGATCGCCGATTACGGAGTGATCGAGGGCGCGATCCGGCACTGGAAGGATTTCCACCGCGCCGTCCAGACCGCCCGCTCGGCCCTCGGCATCAGTCCGAGCGCCTGGGACGACGCCGTTGCGGCCATGGGTCAACAAACAGCCGCAATCGTCGTCGCCTGCATCCTGCAACGCGGCGCCTCCGTCAACACCCCCGGAGGATACCTGCGCCGCCTCACGGCCAATGCCCGCGCCGGCAAAACGGACGCCGGGCGCATGCTGATTGCCGAACTAAAGCGCAATATCGACGGAAGGCGGCGCGATCCGGCGCCCCGGCAGGGCAGGGGAGGCCCGCCCCCGCCCGCACCGCCCCCTAATTTCGGCCGGACCGACGATGGAGCCGCGTCGACCACGAACACGCCGGTGTCTAACCTCGTTCGGACGCTAATTGCCCGCGGGACCGGGCGCGGCGGCGCAGGTCGATGAGCGAGGCCGTCCGCCCATGAAAGCCGCCGCGCTCGTCGAGCGTGACCTCAAAAGTCGCGCGCTCCTCCTCGATCACCGTCAGGGGACCGAACAATCCCTCGGGGCCGAGCCATTCGCCGACGCCGCAGGCCCAGCGCAGGCGATAGGCGCCGACATCGAGAACGGCGACCGCCTGCTGGCCCGCCTCGAGAAAGACGGCGGCCGCGTCATCGCCCCGGTCCTCGTCGCCGGCGACGACGATGCAGGCTGCGTCCGGCAGGCCCGAAAGTCGGAGCAGGGCTTCGGCCCGCGGCGGCGCCTTCGACCACATCACCCCCGTTTTCGGACGCGGCGGCAATTCGACCGCCGGCGTCTCGAACGCGGCCTCGATGCGTGCGCCTTCCGCTGCCGGGGCGGGCGCGACGGAGTACCCCAAAGTCGATCGGGCTGCCGGCTCGTCGAGGCCTGCAGCTGGAAAACGCGGCGCCTCATTGCGAACCGCTGCATCGCGCGGCGGCCTCACGCCCGCCATCTCGCGCCCCGGAAACTGATCGTAAAGCAGAACGCCAGCGACCGTCATCGCCACGAGCGCCGACGCGCCGATCAGCGTTTCGCTCGTCTCGCGGCTCGGACGCCGGCCGCTCCGCCGTCCCTCCGGCGCCGCCTTGGCAGGGGAGGGCCGGCGTTCGGCAGCCGCGCAGCGATCGGCCTTGCGCCGGGCGAGCTCGCCACGCGCCGCGGTCCAGGCGGCGGCGATCCACCCGCGCCCGGCGGCCATCATCCTGCGCGCGCCGCCGAGAAAATCCTCCGGCCGCGCCGCGCGCCGCCGCTGCAATTTTTCGATCACCGAACCAGCCGTCTGCATGCCCCGCACCACGAAACTCCCGAAAAACGCGTTCCAGAGCGACGATGATGCCAGTTTTTTGCCGCGGTGAAGCTACGAATTGGCGACTTCCGATAATATAACATTATCGGATATCGAGATTACCTGCAGAGTGCGGACATTTACGGGCCGTTTTTAGCCTGTTAATGTCCGTTTGTGATTTTCGATGCTGCCGACCCAAACCTCGCAGCGGCTGTCCCGATCCCCCAATGGGCCGGACAGACGGTCTCTAGTGCGCTGATTTTGCACGCAGTCCTCGTCGACCGCCTGGTCTTGGCGATGCAAGCCGACCCCCCTTGGGCGATGGCCTTGCAAAAACGCCTGCTGATCGCCCTGAGCGCCCGAAAACGCCTCTGCAGCCCCGCAACAATCCGCGACGACCTGATGATGTCACGCGGCGTCGGCTACGCGGTTTCCGAGCACGCCCGAGTCCACGCCGAGCTCACGGCGCGTTTCGAGGCAGCGCCGCCGCGCCCGTCCCGTTGGCCGGCGCTGGAGGCGCTCAGCCTCGAGGAGGCGATCGAGGCTGACCTCGCGATCGCCGGCCTCTACAGGTTGCGCCGGCCGCTGCCGCTGCTGTCGCTCAATGCCGACGCGCGCGCGGCGTTGACGGGCGCGATCGCCACCGCAAACGCCATGGCGCGCCGCCACGCCCGGCTCGTCGAGCGGCAGGCGCGATCGCGCCAGAACCTCGCGCCGCTGATTGCGGCGCTCGAGCGCGCCGACAGCATCGTCTCGTCCGACCCGTTCAACGGGCATACCGCGCGTCACCGCCTGCGCGTGCTGCGCGGGCTTGCCGAAGAGGGCCTCGTGCAAGCCCTGAGCGAACGCGTCCACGCGACGCCGTTCGGCCTCTAAGGCCCGGACATGCGTCCGGCCAACGCGCGACGGTGACGGTAAAGTAAAAGTGGCGCATATGGGTCTCGGCCACAGCCGCATGCTGTTCGCGCGCCTATCCGCGCGAGACGCAGGAAATGGTTTTCGACGCCCACGACCGCGGCTTCGCCTCGAACTTGGCCGACGACATGCCGTTGACGTGGGCGATGAGGGAGAGGTCCGGGCCTTCGTCCGTCGCCGCGAACGGGACGGTCATGCCGCGCCGACCGCGAGGCTGTTTTAGCGCGCCACGGCAATCGAAGTTGCCGGGAAAATTTGCTGGACCCGCGCCTAGAACGCCGGGCTCGCGCGATGCCATGCAGACGAGCGCCCTGCGCGATCGTGTGTATTCCCAACCGCTTCGGTTTTCGCTAGTATTTCTCCGTGCGTACCGTCCTGCGCCTTCCCGGGCCACGCGTCGTGATCTACCCCACCGATCACCGGCCCGCGCACGTGCACGTGATCGGCACCGACGGCGTGGTCGTCTTATTTCCGAACTGTCCGCACTGCGCGAGGTCTTCGGGTTCACGCTGATGACCACACGCTCGATCGCCAACGAGCTCACCAAACAGGTCGGCGCGCTTTGCATGGAATGGGGACGGATCCATGACGATTTCTGACCGGGACTTCGAGAGGGCCGCCGCGGTCATGGCGCAAACCCGCGCCGCCGGTCACGCCGTCGCGGCCCGCTACGACAGCCGTGGCGGCCGCCTCGTCATTGAACTGCATAACGGCGTCCAGATCGCGACGCCGGTATCGCTGATCGAAGGCCTCGCCAACGCGACGCCCGCCGACCTTGCCGCCGTCGAGATCACCTCTGGCGGGCTCGGCCTGCACTGGCCGCGCCTCGACGCCGACGTGCACGTCCACTCGGTCATGCAGTGCCTGTTCGGATCGCCCAAATGGATGGCCGCCCTGCTCGGCGCGCAAGGTGGCCGGGCGACCACCGCGATCAAGCGCCTTGCCGCCCGCCGCAACGGAGCCAAGGGCGGACGCCCGCGCAAGGCTGCTTCCGCCTGACCGAACGGGCAATCGGCGCCCCCAAGGCGCCTTCGCCGGGATGGAATCGCTCCGCTCAAGGGCACGGGCTTTTGCCTTGCCGGACGGCGCAGACCGCTGCAATGCAAATTCCCGGAAAAGGAAGATCACCACGAGCAAGACCGAGAGTGCCGGCCGCGCCCGCCGCGTGCCGTGACGGCCCTTGGCGCGGGGATTGCCGGAAAAAGCCGTCAGCGCAAGACCGACACGCTCAAGAGCATAGGCCTGCGGGTCATGGCGACCTCGATCGGGAAAGGATGATGGGAACTCGCGGACCCGGCGCTCAGGCGGCAGTAAGCGCGAAGCGCTCGTCTCAGGACGGTCGCAGGGCTGGATTGCGGAGAAGCAAGCGTGTATATATCAACGCAGTACACGGAGGCGGCGACATGGTCAATCTGGTCCACAAGCGCGACATTGCAGTTTCAATGCGGTTTCGGGATGACGATCTCGGCATCATTGATCGCGGGGCGGAATTAAGTGGCCTTTCCCGAACGGAGTTCGTACGCCGCGCGGCGCTTCACGACGCCCAGATCGCGATCCTGAATGAAACCGTGATCCGGCTTGCACCGGAAGCCTTCTCGAAGTTTGTCGCCGCCATCGATGCGCCCATTGCGCCGATCCCGGCCAAGATGCTCGAACGCCTGTCGCGCCAGGCGCCCTGGGACGCAACGCCGGGAACATGATCTCGCCCCCGGAGCTCCTGAACGACAATCACGATCTGGCGGCGTTCGATTGCGGCAAGCCGGCGCTGAATGATTGGCTGCACACCTACGCCCTTGCCAATCAGGCCAAGGGGTTCACCCGTGTGATGGTGATCCGGGACGGCCGACCGGTGATCGGTTTTTATGGTCTTGCGCCGACCGCAGTCCCGCCCTCGGCGCTGTCGAGAAAAGTGCGCACCGGCCGACCGCCCGATCCCGTTCCTTGCATATTGTTCGGCCAACTCGCGGTTGACCGCAATTATGCGGGCAAAGGCGTCGGCAGCGCGCTGCTTCGACATGCTCTGGAGCGCTGTGTCGCCGCCGCCGAGACGATTGGCGGGCGGGCGGTGATCGTTCGGGCGATCGATTGCGCGGCCGAAGAATTCTGGAAGTCCTGCGGCTTTATCCCGTCGACGTCAGATCCCTCGACGCTCTTTCGCTCGATCGAAGACATCGCCGCCTGGCTGGCACAGACCGCGAAGTCATAGCCGCCTCTCGACAAATTTTCACCAAAACATGCGCCGGGGGACACGATCGCATCGTGCGGCCCTCAAGGTGGCAACCCCGGCGGAGGAACCCTAAGGCCCGAACACATAAGAGTGTTGGCATGATCAACGCTTTGTGATTCACGGCTTGCCATGCAGGCGTGAAATGAAACCCGCCTCCCGCACACGAAATTCCGGATAGGCGCCGGACTGTCGCGCGTCAGCGCCGCCGCGCCTGTCGCTTTGAACGCCTGCGCTTCGATACCTTCCCGCATGGCCGCATCGGCGCTGTCGACGCCCGTCAATGTCGCTACGAAATTGTTGGCGGCGAGGATTGCCAGCGCCGGATCGGCCTGAATGCCGCAAGGGTCGTTGTTGACGCGCAAGAATACGTCCGTTGGCGTCGTCGCCGCCCCTTCCGGCTGCTGCCAGGCGATGGCGAGGGAGCCCGAGACCAACGGCGTCACCGCGACGCGCGGCAGGGCCGTCATCGCCGTCGCCGACACGCGCGTCTCCGCGCGCTCTTCGATAGGCTCGGCGTATACTGCAGGAAGAAGGCCGAATACCCCCCCCGTCACCGGACCTGCCCAGGCGATGGCGACATTGCCGTTCTGCAGCCGCACGATGGCAGGCGCGCTCTGTTCGCCAGCCTTCGTCTTATTGGCGGACGACGAACTGCGCGGCCTTGGCGGTCCCCTGTGCGTTGAAGCCGCGCGCCAGGATGCCCGCACCCGCGCCGTCCGCTGTGCTCGACTGCCAGGCGAAGATGAACTCGCCATTCGCCAGCTTGGCGACGCGCGGCAAGCTATTGTCGCCCGACGGCGTAGTGACCGTGAAGGCGGCGGCGGGCGGCGCGCCGGTCCGGCGAAGCGGCGAGCCATGATGTTGCGGCGCACAGGCGCCGCCCGCCTGCCAGCCGACGACGAAGTCGCCGTTGGTCAGGCCAACGACATGCGGCTCGCCGCTCTGGTGGGTGTTCATGTCGAAGTTGACCATCGACAGCCACGAGCTTCGGGCAAGGCCCCACGCATGTCCGTCACGCTGACTGGCAACCCGTCGAGGCCGGAATCGAAGACCAAAGTGCCCAGCGTGTGTGTATCGCAGTCGAAAGCGACTGATCCTTCAAACTGCTCCTAGTCCCAGGAGGGGGAACTGCGCACCGGTCGCGGGCCCATGGGGCCCGGCCCAAGATGCACGGCTTTGCCGGTCTCGACATCATCGGAATCGGGCAGCTTCTCGCCGGTGAACTTCTTGTACAGATTGGCGATCGACTTGATCCTGGCAAGCCTGAGGCTCCCGGCGAGAACAGGCTGGTCTTTGCCATAATATTCAAACCACGGCAGGCCGGCCTTGCTGTAATCCTTGGCTGTCGGCGGCATATTTGTCGCAGCCTCGCCGGAGATGGCCTGCCAGTCCTTGGCATGGGCAAGGGTCACGAACACGCGCTCGGCGGCGCCAAAGTCCCAGTCGTCGAGCTTGTGCGTGTCTTTACTGATGGATTGTCGCATCCGCCCGCCTGCGCCAAGGCCCATCATCGTTGGCTCTCGCATCGAACAAACCACGTCATAAGGGGCGCGGCGCAAAAACATGGGCCGATCGAGTTCATCGCTCCAGCGTTCGGCGGCGATCCGCCGCTCCTCCTCCCAGGCCGCACGCTTGGCCTTCCATACTTCCGCCTTAAGGGGAGAGACGAGGATCTGCAGCCCGCCCCATTCGGCCTCGCCGGTAAGTTGCTCTTCGACCGAATAACCCTCGCCAAGCGGCATGGCGACGAACTGGCGGATCACACCCTTTTCTATAGCAAAGCCATCGAGCCAGGGCTGCTCAGGCGAAACCACGTAGTCCTGTGGCTGACGATGCAGCCCGGGCCGCCAGGCATCGCCCGTCACGGCGTTGATCTTGCCGGCCGCAATCTTGATGGCGACGGGAAAGGGAAGGCTCCAGTCGGGCCCGACGTTGCGGAAGCTCAGCCACATCGCCTCGGCCTGCCACATCGGCAGGATGACGCCGCCGCGCGATGTCGTCGCGACTGGAAGATGGTCGGCATGATCCTCGACATACCGCAGCGGGAACGCGCCGAGGCCGGGAGGCAGGGGATAGGTCTTCTTACTGTCGGGGATGCGCAGCGTTCGCTGGAACTCGATGGAAAAGCTCGCCTGCTCTTCGATCTGCGGAAAGCGAAAGACAAGCCGGTCATTTTCAAGCGTGGGCATGATGGATCTCCTGTCACCAGTCGCCATCTTGGACATCGCGAACGATGCGCAGGACGGCGTGGTCGGGGGCGGATTTGATGGAGCGGATCAGTTCAGCGAAGAGCTGAGGCCGGGCAAGAATGACGCCGCGCAGGTCAGCCGAAATCTTGCCGGCCGTCGCCAGCAGAACGTCAGGATCCTCGCCAAGTTCGCGAGCAAGCTTGACGAGCGTCTCCTCCCCGGGAGGCGCGACCTCGCCGCGTTCGACGCGCGACAGATAGGCTGCCGTGACACCGCAGCGGGCGGCCACCTTGCGCAGCGAGAACGACGGATCGGTCTGCGCCCGCTGCTCGCGCAGCTTGCGGATATTGTCGCCGAAGGCCGGGTCGTGGCCGTGGTCCAACGTACGTTGCATGTTGTCTGAATAGGTGACATCTAAAGGAACGTCAACGAGAATGTGTCCAGAGAACGCAGCAGCGATCTCGCCTTCTGCCCCGCGCGAGGCTTTCACTCGTCGAATGGATCATAACCGTAGGCGTCTTCGTCGAATTTGGTGATCGAGCCGTCGCACTCCATGGCGAGCTCAACAGGAAGATGCAGCTCGATCAGCCTCGCTTGCGGCAGCGAGACGCTGAGATCGTCCCACGCCTCGACCCACAGGTCGCTGCTGCCTGGGTGATTGCTTCCAGCGAAAAAATCCAGGCGGCCGTTGCGCGGCGCCGCTGCGAGTGTCCTGGGGCCAATCTTCAGCCCTCGAAGGAAATGGTACGCGGCAGCGAGCGGCTCGTAATGCATGTCAAAAATGCCGGACCACTGGTCGTCGTCGATAAGCCGGTCGAGATCGTCGGGATTGATGTCCCAGTCTGCGACACAACGCATGATGTCGCTCCTAGTCCTGGCGCCGCAGTCAACGAAATACTGCAGCCACGTCACGCGCTTGGCTACTTGCCAATCCCATGCGTCACCAAGGGCGAGCGAACCGTTTTCAGCTACAAAGATGCGATCACTGACCAGTGCCGGCTTCAGCAGGATCGGCGAGCCGTTGTCGAGAATGCGCGCACGCAGGTCGGGAAGCGAAGCGGCACCGAAGAGACCAGCAAGGCCACGCACGAAAGTGCGACGATCAATGTCCGACATTGTTTTTGCGGATTCCGATTTAATCCGGCCACCTATTCCGACGCGAAGCCGGCGGGGCTTC
>ERZ1645192.1930-NODE-1930-length-17201-cov-4.523154_pt1 | contig 17201 bp, 9 predicted proteins | sample MGYA00575354_ERZ1645192 | MGnify/ENA primary metagenome ERZ1645192 (study PRJEB40844, sample SAMN11349763) | freshwater sediment metagenome | isolation source: river sediment | host: Sediment | place: India: Faizupur Khadar , New Delhi | collected 2017-02-21 ... | reverse complement strand
ACGCTATGCAGGAGGGATGACGGCAAGGCACTCTTCGAGTTTCTCTCTGGCTGAACGGCCAGGCGCCGGCCGCCAGTGCTTCGCCAGTCGGAGACAGCAGGGTGGTTCGTCGAGTTCGAAACGACCAAACGGCTCGAAGACGTCGACAAGGTCAAGATGCTGGATGGGTCGCCTGCGAATCCGGGTCCCTTCAAGGGAGAGGTCGACGCCGTCTCCCTCGACCGCTCGGACTTTCGCAGCCACGCCGTGGATCGGCACTCCGACTACCGGCGACTTGTCGCTGACCTCGCCGGGGTCCGTGTATATCGAGATGGTTTCGGCATTCGTGTCGGCGAAGACTGGCTCGGCCTTGGACGACAGTGGACTGGGGGCACCTCGTACTACGGCCTGAAGCCGGGCAACGTTCTCGGTTTCGTGGCGCTCACGGCTAGGGACAACAAGGGCTTGGTCGAAACGACGAGCCGCGAGGGGTTCCAGGTGACGCCGCACTACGAGAACTTCTACGCCCTACTCATGGAGTTCGTACGGTTCGCCGGAGATGTCCAGGAGTTCCTGCGGCGCGGAGTGCTCGACTACCTGAACCAACACCGAGACCGGCAGGCGGGCGTCGCGCCGAGCGATACTGCCAGCGACATCACAAGGCGTATCGACGATGCGGTTACCGACCTTCCGACCCAGAAGAAGAAGCTCGAACATCATGCAGGACGGCTGCACAATGCGGCGGAGAAGGCGGCGTCAACGGCCAAGGCGATTCGCAAGGAGCTGGGTACCGCGATCGCAAGGGACCGAGAGGTGGCGGCCGCCGTCGAGCGCCTTGATGAGGCACTTTCGGAGGTATCGGCAGTGGCAGTCGACGCGGAGAGACTCATCGTCGAGGTGAGCGTTGCCCTGGAAAAGGCGGCTGCCCTGAAGGACCTTCGAAAGGTGCTGGATAGTAGGTGGGAGACGCTCCAGGACGAGGTGGCATCCGTCTACGAGAGCGTGAGTCTTGGGCTCACCGCCGAGGCGCTGTCCCACGAGATCCACAATATCGCGGATGGCTTGGCTCGCCGCAGTTCGAGCGTGCTGCGCCAAATCAGAGAAGACGGTGTCGCCAAGTCGGCGGTAGTCGCGTACGCCGAGCACGTGAGGACGAGCGTCGCCGCCATGAGAAAGCAGCTTGCTCACCTCACCCCATCGCTTCGATACCTCCGGGAGCGGAAGGAGCAGATCGACGTCCCGGTCTTCGTCGAGGAGCTGGCGGCATTCCATAGATCGCGATTCGGCGACAAGCCCATCACCATCGAGGTCGGGTCGGGGAAGGGACACAAGTTCTCAGTGCTGATGAACAAGGGCAAGCTCACCCAGGTGTTTGACAACCTAGTCCTCAACGCGGAGTACTGGTTGGAGGAGGCGTTGAGAGCAGGAGCTGTCAAGAAGGGCGAGATCGCTCTTATCGTAGACTCGCCGGTTGTGCGCGTCCTCGACAACGGGAAGGGCGTGGACCCGGGCGTCGAAGAGATGCTCTTCGATGCCTTCGTCACGACGAAGCGGCGAGGAGAAGGGCGAGGCTTGGGGCTCTTCGTCGTCCAGCAGCTTCTGGACTCCGAGTCGTGCACAGCTTTGCTCCTTCCTGACCGAAACGCCAGTGGCCGTCGATACATTTTCGAAATCGACTTGTCGGGAGCTGTCAATGGTTGAGGCAACAGCTGCCGCGGGCGAGGCGCGCACTCACACCGAGCTCCTCCTCGAGTCGATCGGAATCAAGCGCATTGTTGTCGTCGACGACGAGTACGCAGCGATTAGCGTGGAAGACGTGATCGGGCTGTGCGGGAATCTCGATGCCGTGCGCGCGGCTGCCCTGCCCCACGTGCAAGGCATTGCGTTTGAAGGTGACAAAGACATCTGGGCGGCCCAGCTACGGAGTAGGTGGGAGGACCTAAGTGCGCAGCAGCAGTCCCAGCTCGCTGCGGAGGCAAGGACGCTCCAAGTCGAAGGAGGAGCTGGACCGAGCAACTTGGTCACCGACGGAGGGACAGCGGCTGGAGCAGCGGTTCCCGCCTTAGCGGACGCCGATGGGGCTAGCGACCGTGCTGAGGCTGTAGCCGAAGACCAGGCAGGCACCGCCGCGGCAGTCCCTGATGCAGGCGAACAACGGAGGATCGATCCACGCGACGATCGCCGTGCGGCCGAGGCTCTTGAGGATCTGCTGGGCAGCCTGACGAAGTGCACCTTCAAGACGCTGTCACTCGCCGAATGGCGAGAGCAGTCGAAAGACCTTCTCGAAGATGACGATGCTGGCGCTACCCTCTTCCTTTTTGACCGTGACTTCCGCAGAGAGCGGCAATCGCGCGATGAAGGGTTCGCGTTGGTGCGGGCGGTGCAGACCCGACAGGTCGGGTACTGCGGCTTGATCACGCATACGGCTTCTCTCGGGGAGGAGTACGACGCGTGGTCGAGACTCGCCCAGGAGCATGGCCTGGAGAAGGACCGGTTCGTGGTCATCGCAAAGCAACGCCTGACTGGTACACCGCCTGACCACTACAGCTTCCTGCGGATGGTGCGACTGGCGGCGCTCAGTCATCGCTGCGCTGTAGTAAGGGCCGCCGCGTGGAAGATCTTCGAGGAGTCCGTCCAGGAAGCCAGATTGGCGATGGAGCGGCTTTCGGTCCTCGACTTCGATCAGATCATCCTCGCCTCCTCTCGCCGCGAGGGGGTGTGGGAGCCGGACACCCTTTTCCGCGTCTTCAGTGTTTTGATGCGGCGAGAGGCCAGAGCCCGACTCCACGGGGAGAATTCGGGAATCGGAGCGAAAGTGAACCAGGCGCGACGGGTGAGCGCTGTGCCAACGGAGGCTGCCATCGCCCTTGGCACCGAACCACCGTGCCGGGAAGCGCTCAAGATCCAGCACTTCGAGATGTACGAGGAAGGTGACTTCCTGAACCGCTACTGCATCCCACTCGATGTCGGCGACATCTTCGAGGGGGGGACGGGCCGGCGCTACATTATTCTCGCCCAGCCGTGCGACCTCATGGTCCGGCCCAACGGCGGCCGCAGCTACGACGACAAGAACGGACGGTGCGCTGCGCTCGTCGAGCTCATCGTGAAGGGGTCGCGATCGCCCAGCAAGCCGAGTTGCGCCGAGGTCCCCTACTACGAGGAGGGGAGCGGCCAGTCGGCCTTCGTGGACTTCGCCAAGGTCCACCATGTGCAGTTGGCGGTGCTTGACCTGTGCGCGTTGAGCCCGACTGGTGATGCGGCTATCGACGTTGACGCAGCATGTCCCGAATTCGCCATCGACCCGTGGAAGAAGAGGTACGAGAACCTCAAGAGCCTCTTTGCGAGCGCGCTGCAGCGATACTCTGAGCTCGCGAAGAAGCAGGTGGGGAAGGGGATCGAGCAGCTCGGCCTCCCGATTGCGTGCACGACGGTGCGATTCAGCGTCGAGGTTCAGGGGAGGCGAATCCGCTACGGACTCAAGCGAGTGGCGCGCCTAAACCAGCCGCGCTCGGGCGCCCTCCTGACAGCATTCGCCCAGTACCTCTCGCGGGCGGCCTTCGAGCACAGCTTCGAGCACAACCTGGAAGATCCCCAACCGGCTGCTGCGGACGCCAAAGACCTCGGGAACGGCGGCGACGAGCCCGGTCACGCGTAGGCCGCGAAAGGCCACGAGCAGGTTGCACAGCTGACGCCTCGCGCGGACCGCCTATTCTCGTGCCTCGTATCAAAGTACTCCTCACTTAAGTATTTGGATTCTCTGATCAGCGAGAATGGGTCGAGTTAGCCCATACCCGCAACCAGGAGACCTGTTTGACAATGGTATCGTCGATTCTGTGAAGTTCCAACAAGAGAACTACACACTTGCAGGCACTGCCATCACGGCGAGGCATCGCCGCCTATCCCTCAACCGCAAGCCCTGAGTTCCTGTGTCACGTCCTGAGTGTCCGCTCAGAACCACATGGTCGCGCAATAGCTGGCCAGTTTCACTCTCCTTGACAATGGAGTCTGACCAGAATACCATTATAGTCGATGGGTACCACCGAGCCTCGAGAGGCGATCCTGACCGCAGCGCTTGAGCTATTCCCTCGGTTCGGGTTCAAGAAGACCTCTGTCGAGGAGATAGCCACGAGGGCTCGCATCGGGAAAGGAACGATCTACCTCCATTTCCCGAGCAAGGAGGAGCTGTTCGGAGCGGCCGTGCGGCGCGTGTGGGAAAAGTCGCTGCAAGAGCTCACCATCGAGGTGAAGAATGCAGCCACGCCCGAGGAGAAGCTCGCGGCCTACGTCAAGGGTCGCGTGAACCAGTTTGTGAAGCGTGCCAGTGAGCTCCAGGTGCCGGCAGACATGTTCTTCGAGCTGCGGGCCGCAGCGGATCCCTACCTTGACGCCTTCGAGGAGGCGGAGCTCCAGCTGCTCGAGGGTATCCTCATCGAGGGCCGCGACAGCAGGGCGTTCGTGATCGACGAACCCGGCTCTCTCGCTCTAGCGCTTCGCACGGCCCTGCGGGCCGTCGAGGTGGAAGTCATCGACCCCAAGAAAGGCGAGCCACTCCGGGCCGCCATGGACTCCCTTTGCCTCGTCTTGATTCGGGGCCTCAAGATTCCCAATCGGATCCCGGCAAACGAAGCGTGAGTTGAGCGCAGCCCGGGACTTGGAGGTGAGCATGCGCCTGTCCAAGAATGACCAAAGTACCAGGTTAGTCATGGGTCCACAAGGCAAACCACTCTTGCAGAAGACGCCTGCGACGAGGATTCGGCCAACTGCTTCCAGCCGACCTCAATACCGGCCGGCCTGCGCGCGCCGGATGCTCCAGGTGGTGCTCAGTCTGCTCACGCCCCTGGCTCTGACGGCCTGTAACAAGACTCCTCCGCTGGTGATGCTGCCACCGGTCGTCGAGGTGGCGGCAGCAGCGGCCGACGTCTCGGCCCGCGACCTTTTCCTGAGCGGCACGATCGAGGCCGACCGGGCCATCCTCCTGGACTTTCCAGTCTTCGGCACGATCCAGGAGGTATCCGTTACGGAAGGGCAGGAGGTCGCCCAGGGCCAGGTGCTCGCGAGGGTGGCCGCGAGGTCCTACGAGGACGCCCTCGGCATCGCGCAGGCGAAGGCTGACCAGGCGGAGGACGCGATCCGGCGTCTTGAGCCGATGTACCGCAACCACACGGTGGCCGAAGTCAGGTGGGTCGAGGCGCAGACCGGGTGCGAGCAGGCCCGACGAGCCGCGTCGCTTGCCCGGAAGAACGTGGAGGACTGCGCCCTGCGTGCCCCGGTGGCCGGCGTCATCGCGCGGCGGCTGGCCGAGCCGGGAGTGACCGCTTCCCCGGGCCGCCCGGTGGTGCTGCTAGTGGAGACCGACGGCATTCTGACAGCCGCCCCAGTTCCCGAGGTCGAGATCGCGCGAGTCCGGGTCGGACAGCCAGCAGTAGTCCGGGTGAAGGCAATCGGCGTCGAGTGCCGGGGTGAGGTCAAGGAGATCGGCGTCATCGCCGATCCCCTGACCCGGACCTACCCGGTCAAGGTGCGGCTCCTGAGCCCGGGCAGCGCGCTCCGGATCGGGATGCTCGCCGAGGTCCAGCTTAAGTCGGATGCGAGCACTGAAGCCGTTGTGGTGCCGCGTACGGCGATCCGAATCGACGAGGCCGGAGTGCCGGTCATCTACGTGCTCGACCGTGAGGTGATCAGGCGGCGAGCCGTTGCGGTGGCCGGGTATCGCGGTGAGGCGATCGCGATCTCGAGCGGGCTCTCGGCCGGCGAGCAAGTCGTGACCTCAGGCACCTCGATGCTGGCGGACGGCATCCGGGTCCGGGTCGCCCGGTCCCGGGCGCTTGCACGGTGACGCCATGAGCCGGCCCAACCTCATCGAACGAGCCATGGTTAAGTGGCGGATCGTGGCCACTGTCGTACTCGCGCTGTTCGTCTGGGGCGCCATTTCGCTGGTTACCATGCCGAGGCAGGAGTTTCCGGACTTCACGATTCGCCAGGGCCTCGTGCTCGGCGTCATGCCGGGCGCCACCTCCATCGAAGTCGAGCAGCGCCTCGCCAAGCCCGTCGAGGAGTACCTGTTCAGCTTCGAGGAGGTCGACAAGAGCAAGACCTACTCGATCTCCGGGGACGGGCAGCTCGTCGTCTTCGTCGAGCTCTCGGAGCGGGTCAAGGGTCCTGACGCGCCGGCCTTCTGGGCGAAGCTCCGGCACGGGCTTGTCGAGCTGAAAGCGCAGAAGCTCCCCACGCAGGTAGTCGCCCTGATCGGCAACAACGACTTCGGCAACACGAGCGCTCTGCTCCTCACCGTGACCGGTGACGGTCACAGCCCGCGCGAGCTCGAGCGGTACCTTGATGTAGTCGAGGCGCACCTGAGGCGGATCGAAGCCACGTCCAGGATCCAGCGCACCGGACTCCAGCGCGAGGCCATCCGGGTGACCATGTCGTGGGAGCGGCTGGCGCACTTCGGCGTGCGCCCCGCGACCGTCTGGCTCACGCTGCAGGGCCTTGGTGGCCTGCCTGCACAGCCCCGCCTTGACACCGACACCCTCGAGCTGCCGGTCCACGTCGGATCCCTCCTTCGCTCCGAGGATGAGCTTGGCGAGACGGTTCTTTTCTCCGAACCGACCGGCCCGCACGTGAGGCTGAAGGACGTCGCCGCGATCAGTCGGGAATATGGGCCCGACGACGCCCTCGTCCGCTGCGACGGCCGCACGGCGGTTGTCCTTTCGGTCGAGATGCGGCACGGTCAGAACATCACCCGGTTTGGCCGGGATGTCGACCGGGCCCTCGACCAGGCTCGCCGCGAGCTGCCCCCGGACGTCAGGATCGTCCGGGTGGCCGACCAGCCAGAGGTCGTGTCGCACTCGGTCGGACGTTTCCTCCGCGACTTCGGCCTCGCCATCGTGGCCGTCATCGCGGTCACGATGCTGTTACTGCCGGTCCGCGTTGCCGCGATTGGAGCGGTGACGATTCCCATCTGCACCTTCATCACGCTCGGCATCCTCAACGCGCTCGGGGTGCAGCTGCAGACCGTATCGCTGGCGGGTCTTGTGGTCGTGCTCGGCATGGTTGTCGACAACGCGATCGTCGTCATTGACGACCACATCGAGCGGCTCAGCGCCGGGGCCGATCCCTGGACCGCAGCCTGGCAGAGTGCCTCGAGCCTGGTGGTGCCGGTCACTACGGCCACGGCGGCCATCGTGATCTCGTTCGTGCCCTTCAACTGGTTCCTCACCGGCATCGCGGGCGATTTCGTCGGCAGCCTGCCGGTTACGATGGCCGTCGCCCTGACCACGAGCCTGCTGGTTGCCCTCTTTCTGGTGCCCGCTCTCAACGCGCGGTTCATTCGGGAGGGCTTGCGCGGGCAGCGCCGGTCCGGCAAGGCGACGCTTCTCGACCGGTTCGAGGCCGTGTACGACCGCAGTCTCGACCTGGCCTTCAGACGACCCGGGCTGGTGCTCGTGACGGGCGTCCTCTTCGTTCTCGCGTCCACGGCGTTCGTCCTCCTGCCGCGGCAGCTCTTTCCGAAGGTGGATCGCAACCAGCTCGCGGTCGAAATCTACCTGCCAGCCGGCAGCCCCTTGCACCGGACCCAGGAGGTGGCGCTCCGCCTCGAGAAGGAGCTCCTGGCCGACCGGCGGGTCGTGCACGTCACGACCTTTATCGGGACCAGCTCACCTCGGTTCCACACCGTGTACGCCCCCAACATGCCCTCGAGAGCCTACGCCCAGATGCTGGTGAACACCGTGAGCGAGAACGCCACGGTAGAGTTGCTGCGTGACCATGAGGCCCGTTACAGCAACGCAATCCCCGAGGGCTGGGTGCGGTGGAAGCAGCTTGACCTCCAGGCGACCCTGGCGCCGATCGAGGTGCGCCTGTGGGGCGACGACACCCGACTGCTGCGCGACACGGCCTCCCGCATCGAGGCGGCTGCCAGGACCATCCCCGGGGCGACCTGGGTTAGAAACGACTTCGGCGACCCGCAACAAGTCATCGCGGTGGAGCCCGACGCCGACAGCGCTCGGCGCCTGGGCGTCTCGCCCGCCCTCCTGCAGGCCTCACTGGCGGTCGGCAGCGGGCACGGGCTCCAGGTTGCCACGCTCTGGGAGGGGCGGGATGCCATTCCGGTCATCCTCGGAACCGACCCGAGGCTGCCGGCCAGCATGGAGCGCTTCAGACAACAGTACGTCTCGTCACCAGTCCTTGGGGCATCGGTGCCGCTCGAGCAGCTCGCCCGCGTGGGCCCGGCGTGGACCGAGTCGGCGATCGTCCACCGTAACGGTGTCCCGACCCTGACGGTTCGGGTCGACGTGGCCATGGGTGTGCTCGCCTCGGACGTCCAGAGGCCGCTTGAAAGTGCGGTTCGGGCCAAGGGGCCGATCCCGGGTGTCAACCTCGAGTGGGGCGGGGAGAAGGAGAAGACGACCGAGAACTATCGCACGCTGGCCATCTCCATGGCGTTCAGCGTCGCCTTCATCTACCTCATCCTGCTCTTCCAGTTCCAGCGCCACGGCCGGGTCCTCCTGGTCATGCTCACGATGCCACTCTCACTGTTCGGCGCCGGGCTCGGCCTCGTCGTCACCGGCTACCCGTTCGGGTTCACGGCCTTCATTGGCATCATCAGCCTATTGGGGATCGTGGTCCGCAACGGCGTGATCCTCGTGGGCTTTGCCGACGAGCTGCGCCGCGACGGCACCGTCATTGCGCGCGAGGCGGCCCTGGCGGCCGGCAAGCGCCGCATGCGACCGGTCTTCCTTACCTCGGCAGCCACGGCCGTTGGCGTGGTTCCCCTGATCCTGAGCGGGTCGACCCTGTGGGGACCTCTCGGCACCGTGATCTTCTCGGGCCTCCTGTTCTCGATGGCATTAACGCTCGTTGTACTCCCAGTGGCCTACTGGCGGACGGCCTCCAGGATGCCTGCAGGCGCTGCCGGACCCGGCCGGGCGGCGGCGTCCCTGGTCGTGTTGCTCCTTGGCCTGCTCGCGGTCTCTGGAGCCGAGGCGCAGACGACAACGCTGACGCTTGAAGATTGCCGCGTCCTCGCGGCTGAAGGCTCGACATCGGTCAAGCTGGCCAGAGAAAGCACGAGCGAGGCAGTCCACCAGAGGGAAGCGGTCAGGACCAACTACCTTCCGCAGGTCTCAGCGTCCGCAGGAGGGTACACCGCGCATGTTCCGCTGCTCGAGCTTCAAATACCAGGCGGCAATCTCCCGGTGTTCGACGCGAGCGGCGCCCCAATTGGTGACGTGGCCTTCTTCCCTGGTGGCTCCATCGCTCTGGGTCAGCGCGGCTTCGTCGGCGCCATCACTGCCGTCCAGCCGGTCTACGCTGGCGACCGGATCACCAACGGTAGCCGCCTTGCCAGGCTGGGTGTGTCAATGGCGGAGGATCAGGAGAGGCTGGCGCGGCGCGACGCGGTCGCCGAGGCCGAGGAAAAGTACTGGCGCCTGGTAGCTCTCGAGGAGAAAGGCAAAACGCTGCGTGCGTACCGGGAGCTACTCGCGACGCTCGAGTGCCAGGCGGGCGACGCCGTGACCTCCGGTCTGACGACCCCCAACGACCTCCTCAAGGTTACTCTCAAGCTCCACGAGACCGAGGTCGACGCGCTCCGGCTGGATCGCGGCATCGAGCTCGCCTCACGTGACCTGGCGCGCCACATTGGCCTGCCGGACGGCTCGAATGCGGCCGTGGCTGACACGGCTCCTCCACCGCCTGTTGACCCTTCCTCCCTCGCCGATTTGCGCCAGGGAGCACTCGATGAGCGCGTGGAGATGAAGCTGCTCGAGAAGGTGGTTCATGCGGAGGAGCTGCAGACGGCCCTTAAGATCGGCGAAGCCCGTCCAAGCCTCGCGATCGGCGCTCAGGTGTTGCGCTACGACCTTCGCGGTGCCGGAGCCCGCAACAACGCCCTGGCATTTGCAACCATGAGCGTCCCAATTACGGGAGCGCTCAAGGGAGTGGCGGAAGCTCGCTCCCAGCAGGCAAGAGCTCGTGCCGCGGAGCTTCGTCTGGGCGAGACCCGGAGGCTGCTGGCGCTGGAGATCGAGAAGCGCTGGGACGACCTTGAGGCGGCATGGCGTGCAGCGCTTGTGTCAGAGCAGGGTGTCGAGCAGGCAGAAGTCAACCTCGCCGAGGTATCCGATCAGTTCACGAGCGGCATGGTTCAGTTGTCTGATCTCCTTGAGGCTCAGGTGCTTCGCCACCAGGCCGTTGATCGGCGTACCGACGCCGCAGTCGAGTTCTGGCTGGCCCAAGCGGCATACCTCCGCGCCGTCGGCCGCGATGGGCATTCAACGCGGTTGTCGTCAGGATCATGAACCTCCTGTTCCTGATCGGTGCCCGCTCTACCAATGTTCTGATCGCCACAGGTCAGATGTATTGCGCAGCGGCCCCACGTCCTCAGGGCCACGCACGGTCTGCACTGGGTCAATGCCATCATAGGCCCGACGTGGGCCATAGTTCTCTCTCCACACGCCCTCAACAACGGCTGATACTACGAACCCCGCCGTTTGCCTGCGAGGATCTTCGCAAAGGCGTCCGTTCAGAGCCGCAGCCGCCCCCCCTTAGGGTTGGCCCAATGAAGGTGCGCCGTTGCCGACGAGTTGACGGTGCAGGTGCGGGATTCCCGATCTTTCGCGAATTCCTGGAAGGTCAATGCGTTCACCAGCCTGACGGGCCCGAAAACCTCTGATGCACAAATCATAGAGACTTGGCATGCAGCGTGCTTATCACCAGGAGCGTCGTAGTACATGGGAGAGGAACGGCGTAGGTGAGGTGAACTGCGTTGAAGGTGTCAAGCGAAGCAGAAGGCACCCAAGGGGGTGGTTCGTGCGAGCAAACCGGTGGCTTCAGCTCGGCCCTGGACAGGCGGGCCAACCGGGCTTGACCTCTTGGGTCCTGCTGGTCGTTGGCGCGATGACGGCCTGCTCGTCCCTCCCCAGAATGCCCGCACCGCCCGTCCGGATTGCAGATGTCGCCCCGATCGGATTTCCAGCGAACGTGCGGTCCCTCGGCAGCGACCGCGAGTTCGTCGAAACTCATGCGATTGAGAAGCTGGCACGACTCCGAGCCGCAGCAGGAGGGCACTCGCTCACCGTCCTCGCGCTTTCCGGCGGGGGTGCCGGCGGCGCATTTGGCGCTGGAGCCCTCGTCGGACTGAGCCGTTGTGGCGAGCGGCCAAGGTTCGACGTGGTCACTGGCGTGAGCGCCGGCGCGCTGATCGCACCGTTCGCCTTTCTCGGACCAGGCTGGGACGGGGAGCTCAAGGATGCGTTTCTTAGTGGTCGAGCTGAGCATCTGCTCCAACCCCGCGGGGTCGACTTCCTCTTCCGGCCTGGGTACTTCAAGGGAGAGCCCCTGGCCCAGCTCGTCAACCACTTCGCAACCGAGCGGCTCGTCGAGGAAGTCGCGCGACAGGCGGCAGAGGGCAGGCTACTGCTGGTTGCAACGACCGACCTAGACAAAGAGGAGTCTGTGATCTGGAACCTCGGGGCTGTTGCCGCCCAAGGTGGCGAGCGTGCGGTCTCGCTCTTCCGGGCGGTCCTCATTGCATCCGCAAGTATCCCGGGAGTGTTCCCACCCGTCCTCATCAGGGTTGAGGGGAATGGTGGGCAGTTCGAGGAAATGCACGTGGACGGGGGAACCACCTTGCCGTTGTTCGTGGCGCCCGAGATTGCGGAGGCGGAGCCGCTCCTTGCGAAGGATCTGGAGGGAGCCAGCATCTACATACTCGTCAATGGCCAACTGAATACCTATCCCGCCACCACCAGGACACGGCCCGTTCCAGTGCTGTCGCGGAGTCTCAGCACGGCGCTGACGCATTCTTCGCGGAAAGCGCTGGCGATGGCTGCGTTCTTCGCAGAACGCCATGGGATGCCACTCCGCTTCTCCTACATTCCCGTGACGTTTCCCTACCAAGGCTCGCTTGACTTCAAGCCTTCCTCGATGCGGGCGTTGTTTGAATACGGAGCTCGCTGCGCCGAAGCGGGCGTGTTGTGGACTACTGCCGCGCAGGCGATCGAGAATGAGCAGAGAATCGCCACCTCTCCCCCGAGACAAGACGAACTGTGTCCGGGTGTGGCCACGCTGGAAATCGACCCCACGAGGTCGCTGGATTCCGGCATTCAGCCATAGGCATTTGTGGTCCTCCCACGGCAGCGACACGGAGCCTCGGTCGCTCGCGCTCAGCAGCATCGAATCGCGGTGCAGCCAGTCGGCTCCGGCGCAGTCACCGCTGCCCGGCGCGACCTGGCAGATCCGCCGCCGTAGCCGCACACGACTGGGTGCGCCACCATGCTGCACATCCCGGGACCTGACACCATCTCGACGAGGTGCTGCCAATCAACGTGTCCCCTGGCCAGTGGGGTGCGCTAGGATTGACTTGATGGTGGCCACCGACCTCCCTTCTCCGAGCCCCGACGAACGGTACCGGTTGCTCCTCTCGGTCTCGCAGGCGGCCAACGAGAGTCTGGAGCTCGACGACGTGCTCGCGGGAGCCATCCGGGCTCTCGAGGACCTCGTCAGCATAGATGGAATCGCCGTGGCCCAGGTGAAGGAGGAATGTCTACTGCCTCTTGCCAGCTATGTGAAAGGGGCGCCAAGACGTGAGAACCACTCGGCTGCCAACATGGTCGCCCCCCACCTCGACCGCCCCACGGAGCAGGTCGAGTTCATAGTCTTGCCGCTGGCCGGCTCGGCTACCGAGCACGTGGCGAAAACTGGGAGGCCCTTGACTTGCCACGATGTGGCGAAGTCACGGCGTTTCGTAGAGACCGCCCATCTTCTCAAATTTGGTGTGCGTTCCTTCATCTGCATGGCGCTCACGGTCCGCAATCACTTCCTCGGCTCGCTCTACTTCGCGCGTCGTGTTCCCGGTGGCTTTGATGACACGGAGGCGGAGCTCCTGCTTGCGGTTTCCCGCCCTATCGCCGCCGCAGCGGCCCATGCCTTGGCATTCGCCGAGGTCACGCGTCTGAAGAGTCAGCTTGAAAGGGAGAATCTGGTCCTGCGAGCGGAGCTGGACGAGCGCAGCCCCCATAACGAGATCGTTGGGGACTCACGCTCGCTTCGCCGGGTTCTCGCGCAGGTCGACAGGGTGGCGGCGACCGGCGCCACAGTGTTGATTTCAGGTGAGACGGGGACCGGAAAGGAGCTGGTGGCGAGGGCCCTCCACAAACGCTCCAACCGTGCGAGTCGCCCCTTTGTGGCCGTCAACTGCGCAGCCCTGCCTGCCAGCCTCATCGCCTCCGAGCTCTTCGGTCACGAGAAGGGAGCGTTCACCGGCGCCGTGGCACGGCGGGCCGGGCGTTTCGAGCTTGCAGATGGCGGCACTTTGTTCCTGGACGAGGTTGGAGACTTGCCTCCCGAGATCCAGGTCGCGTTGCTGCGTGTGCTCCAGGAAGGTGAGATCCAAAGGGTTGGTGGCGTCGACACGCTGACCCTGGACGTCAGGGTCGTCGCCGCCACCAACCGCGATCTCGCCAGGGAGGTGGCCGCCGGCCGCTTCCGGAGCGACCTCTACTACCGCCTGGCCGTGTTCCCGATCAAGGTGCCGCCCTTGCGCGAGCGGCCGGAGGACATCCCGCTGCTTCTGGAGTACTTCGCCGCCCGCGTCGGCCCGCGTCTCGGCAAGCGCTTCCTTTCCGTCGATCGGGAGTCCATCCAGGGCCTGCAGACCTACGCCTGGCCGGGGAATGTCCGCGAGCTGCAGAATGTCGTGGAACGGGCCGCGATCCTCAGCGACGGGGAGACCTTACGAGTGGACCTCTCGCTCCTCCCGCGCGCCACCAGTCCGGAGCCTACGGCGGTCCAGGACTCCCCAAGTCTGCCGCTGGCGAACGCGCTCCAGCGGCAGGAGCAGCGTCAGATCGAGGAGGCACTTGCCCTGACGCGGGGGCGGGTTGCAGGCCCGCGTGGCGCTGCTGCACGTCTGGGCATCCCAGCGAGCACACTCGAGTCGAAGATCCGCAGGCATGGAATCCGCAAGGCGAGGTTCAGTGACCGCTGATTTCCGCGAATTCGCGAACGATCGCGACGCTGATCTACGCACGGTTCCTCTAAGTTACACATAAACAACGCACAACGGCTTGGCATGCAATGTGCCCTTACCCGGGAGCGTGGGGCACGACGTGCTAAGCATCGACAGCAGGCCGAGGATCGCGAGGGGAACCCGCCAACCGCTGTTGTTGCGCCTCAGCGGGGACTTAGTGGAGGCCACGCCGCAGAACCCGGGACCTCTGCTTGAGTGCGCCCGCTCTGCCGGACGGAAGGTGGAGCATGACGTCGGTCGAGAGGCGCGCGCCTGCCGCGCCGCAGCAGGGCGGCCCAGACGCGCGCGAGGAGCCGATGTCCGCCCGCTTCACAGCCCGCGCGACCAGACGGCATGGCTGCGGACGCCCGGTCATGACACCGAATGTCAGGGGGAGACACGATGAGGCGGAGGAGGAGCGAGGGGACACCTGCCTCGGAGAGACTGCTCGCTGCGGCGCGGCGGCTCTTTGCACAGCGCGGGTTCTTCGGCGTCAGTGTCCGCGACATTGTCCAGGCGGCAGCCGTCACTCAGCCGGCGCTCTACTACCACTTCGGGAGCAAGGAGGGACTCCACGCCACAGTGTGCAGGTGTGCTGCAGCCGACTATCGGGCCGCTCTCAGTCGCGCCGCGGGCGGACCCGGGAGCGTAATGGAGCGGATCGTCCGCGTGTGCGAAGCACACGTCCTGGCGGTGGACGAGTCGATTCTGCTTGATGCGGCGTTCATGCCCGACTCTCCTTCGTGCCGCGAAACCTCAACCTGGCTCGCAAGGGACGCCTGGCTAAGCGGGGTGGTCGCCGTCCTCCGACAACTGATTATTGAGGGCATTGAAACTGCGGAAATTGGCAAATGCGATGCGGGGAGCGCGGCGATCGCGCTCGCCGGCGCCGCCACGGCGGCGTCGTGGCTCGCCGAGAAGAAGACGGGGCCTGCCGCACGACAAAGCCTTGCCGTAGCCCTGGCAACCGTCTTCCAGGGCCTGCACCCGGCGGCCGTGAGATGAACCGACACCAAGGGGCCGAGAGACCCTGTCTAAGAATCGTCGGCCGATGGAGTGGGTCGCACAACCACCGAGGGTTGTCCCCGACTCTCACCTCTCTCCTTTCCTCCTCGGCCACCCCGGCCCGGGTGATCGTTTGCAGACCGGGCCGGGCTTCTCTTCCTTGCTCGAACCCTCAGCGACAACCGAACCCCGGCCCGGCCACCGGAGCGGCGGCGGTAGTTGGTTCGACACAGAACGACGGGTGCGGCTGCACCTTCATGACACAGTAGGGAGAAACCGATGAAGCGATCTGGATTGTGCATGACACTGCTGGTCCTCGGCCTCGCGGCCGTCACCGGGTCAATGACCTCTGGCTGCAAGAGACAGGCCGCAGCCCCGCCCCGCGGCCCCGTCGAGGTGGGCGTCGTGACGCTGCAGGCCGAGAAGCTCACGCTCACGACCGAGCTGCCGGGCCGCACCAGCGCCTACCTCGTGGCCGAGGTCCGCCCGCAGGTCTCCGGCATCATCCAGGAGCGTCGGTTCGAGGAGGGCGGCGACGTGAAGACCGGCCAGGTGCTGTACCGGATCGACCCGGCGCAGTACCAGGCGACGTACGACCAGGCGCTGGCGGCGCTCGCGGTCGCCGAGGCCAACGTGCCGGCCGCACGGTCCCGCGCCGAGCGCCTCAAGGAGGCCGTGGCGGCCCGCGCCGCCGGCCAACAGGATCTCGACAACGCGGTGGCGGCATTCGCCACGGCCGAGGCGAGCGTCGCGGCGGCCAAGGCCGCGGTGGAGAGCGCCCGCATCAACCTGGCGTACACCCCGGTGAAGTCGCCGATCTCCGGCCGCATCGGGAAGTCGAGCGTGACGGTCGGGGCGCTGGTCGCGGCGTACCAGCCGGTGCCGCTCGCCGTGGTGCAGCAGCTCGACCCGATCTACGTGGACGTGACGCAGTCGAGCGCGGAGCTCCTGCGCCTGCGCAAAGCGCTCTCGAGCGGCAAGCTGACACAGGACGCCGACGGCCAGCGGAGGGTGAATCTCGTGCTCGAGGACGGCACGCCATACCCGAACGAGGGCACCCTCAAGTTCGCCGACGTCACGGTGGAGCCCTCGACCGGCTCGGTCACGCTGCGCATGGTGTTCCCGAACCCCGACCTGGTGCTGCTGCCGGGGATGTTCGTGCGTGCGATCGTCGAGCAGGGTACCGACGAGGCCGCGATCCTGGCCCCCCAGATGGGTGTCAGCCGCAACCCCAAGGGCGAGCCCACGGCGCTGGTCGTCGGCAAGGACGGCAAGGTCGAGCCGCGCAGGCTTGAGGTCGAGCGCGCCGTCGGCGACCGGTGGTTGGTCATCGCCGGCCTCGCCGCGGGGGACCAGCTCATCGTCGATGGCCTGCAGCGGATCCGGCCAGGGGCCGACGTCACCGCCGTGCCATACGTCCCGGCTCCACCCGTCTCCGGGCCCGGCGCACGGACCAGGTAGAGGAGGGCTGCCATGTCGAAATTCTTCCTCGAGCGCCCGGTCTTCGCCTGGGTCATCGCCATCGCGATGATGCTGGGCGGCGGCCTGGCGATCTACAACCTGCCGGTCTCGCAGTACCCGCCGATCGCGCCGCCCTCGATCGCCATCACGGCGACGTACACCGGCGCCTCGGCCGAGACAGTGGAGAACAGCGTCATCCAGCCGATCGAGACCACGCTGACCGGCCTCGACCGCATGCTCTACATGTACTCGACCGCCGACTCGTCGGGCACGGCCCAAATCACGCTCACGTTCGCGCCCGGCACCGACCCGGACGTCGCCTGGTCCAAGGTGCAGAACAAGCTGCAGCTCGCCCTACCGACGCTTCCGGACGTTGTGCAACAGCGTGGCGTCACCGTCTCGAAGTCGACCCGCAATTATCTGATGCTGATTGGCCTCACCACCGACAACGCCAGCATGAGCATGACTGACCTGATGGACTACATCGTCACGCAGGTCCAGTCGCCGCTCGGCCGCGTGCCAGGCGTGGGCGAGGTCGAACTATTCGGCGCCGGGTACTCCATGCGGGTCTGGTTCGACCCCGACAAGCTGACCAAGTACAGCATGACCTCGGACGACGTGGTGGCGGCGGTGCGCGCCTACAACGTCGAGGTCTCAGCCGGCCAGCTGGGTGGCGGTCCGGCGGTGCCCGGACAGCGGCTCAACGCCTCGATCCTGGTGCAGTCGCTGCTGGTGACGCCGGAGG
>ERZ1645192.1929-NODE-1929-length-17203-cov-7.889550_pt1 | contig 17203 bp, 21 predicted proteins | sample MGYA00575354_ERZ1645192 | MGnify/ENA primary metagenome ERZ1645192 (study PRJEB40844, sample SAMN11349763) | freshwater sediment metagenome | isolation source: river sediment | host: Sediment | place: India: Faizupur Khadar , New Delhi | collected 2017-02-21 ... | reverse complement strand
TTGACCGCCCCTTTCCCGCGGTAGGTCAACTGAAAGTAGGTATCGGTGGTCCCTTCGAACCGGTCGGGTGCGACCTCCGTTTCGAGTATCATCGCCATCGTGCGGCCCACCTGCGACCGCTGGAACAGCCGTTTCTTCTCGGCGAACAGTTCGCGCAGACGGCGCGACCGCTCCTTTTTCACCGCGGGCAGTACGCCGATCTTTTTGTGCATCTCGGCCGCCGGGGTACCGGGGCGCGGAGAAAAGGGAAAGACATGACCGTAGGTGAAGGGAAGCGACGAAATGAACGCGAACGCCTCCTCGAAATCGGCGTCGCTCTCGCCGGGGAACCCGACGATGATATCGGTGCCGATGGCGGGCGGTTCGGCGTGGGCGGCCACGAGCGCACCGATCTTCCCGGCGAACAGACGGGTATCGTAGGGGCGGCGCATCGCGCGGAGCACCGTGTCGCTCCCCGCCTGCAAGGGGATATGCCAGTGCGGCACTATCTTCCCGGCGGCGGCGAGTGCTAAGAGCCGGTCGTCTATCTCGTCGGCCTCAAGTGAACTCAGCCGCACCCGGCCGACGATGACATGGGCCAGCTCCACGATATCGGCAAGCCGCGCACCGTCAGCCCGTTCGTGGCCGTATTTCCCGACATGGATGCCGGTCAGCACCACCTCGCGGTAACCCCGTTCATGAACGCTGCGTAGAAGTTTTTCGAGCGTATCGGGCGGCACGCTGCGGATATCATGGCCGCGCACCGAAGGGATGACGCAGTAAGCGCACGAACCGGAACAACCGTCCTCGATCTTGATGACGGGACGGGCGCGCAGAACGGTGAAATCATCATTCACTGCCCGTTCAAGATACTTTGCCACCGCCGCGATGTCGGGCAGGTAAACGACCCCCTCTTCGGTCGGCCGGTGGGTGTCGTCGGTGCGGGCATAACAACCGGTGACGATGACCGGCGACCCGGTGCGGGCGAGGCGGCGGGCCATCGACCGGACCTGCGCGTCGGCCGCCGCGGTGACGGTGCAGCCGTTGACGATGTAGAGGTCGGCCCCTGTATCGGCGTCGACCAGCGTATAACCTGATAATGCGGTAGCCAGTTGTTCGCTTTCGAAAAGATTTACCTTGCAGCCGAAGGTGACGATGGCGACGCGGCGATCTCCGCTAGGCGATGCCATGTTCCAACATGTAGGTCTTCACCGCCTTATGGAGCGCGTCGGCGGCGAGGTTGGAACAGTGCATCTTGATGGGGGGGAGTCCGCCCAGTTCGTCGGCCACCTGATCGCGGGTGACCTCGAGCGCCTCCTTGAGCGACTTTCCCTTGACCATCTCGGTGGTCTGGGAGCTCACCGCGATGGCGGCGCCGCACCCGAAGGTCTGGAACTTGATGTCCTCTATCATGTCGCCGTTGATCTTGAGATACATCTTGATGACATCGCCGCACGAGGGATTCCCCACCTCGGCAATGGCGTTGGCGTCCTCGATCTTCCCCACATTGCGCGGGTTCATGAAGTGGTCCATGACCTTTTCGGTGTAGTCCATGACGGCCTCACTTTCCTTGTGAATTCATAAACTTATCATAGAGCGGAGAGAAACTGCGGAGCTGGGCGATGACCTCTTTGATCCGGTCGACGACATAGCCGACATCCTCCATCTTCGAGTATTTGCCGAAGCTGAAACGGATACTCGAATGGGCCTCTTCCTCGTCGCCGTTGCACATCGCCATCACCACATGACTCGGATCGAGCGTTCCCGACGAACAGGCCGAACCGGTCGAAACGGCAATGCCGTGATAGTCGAGTTTTAGCTGTATCGCCTCACCCTCGACGAAGCGGAAAGAGATATTGCTGGTAGTATAGAGCCGGTTATGCTCACCGCCGTTGCGCCGTGCGTGCGGCACCTCGGCGAGCACCCGCCGCTCGAACTCATCACGGATCTTCCCGATCCGTTCACGGTCGGCGGACATCTCGGCCGTCGCCAGTTCCAGTGCTTTACCCAGCGCCACCATCCCGACGACATTCTCGGTCCCGGAGCGCCGGTTATTTTCCTGATGACCGCCGGTCAGCAGCGGATCGAGCCGTTTCCCTTTTTTGATGTAAAGCGCGCCAACGCCTTTCGGGGCGTAGCACTTGTGGCCCGACAGCGTCACGAAGTCGGCGTCGATATCCTTTACATTGAAAGGCATCTTGCCGATCGCCTGCACCGCGTCGGTGTGGAAGAGTATTCCCTTTTCGCGGGCGATCTTCGCTATCTCTTTTATGGGATAGATGACGCCGGTCTCATTGTTGACCGTCATCACCGAGATAAGGCCGGTCGTTTCCTTTATCGCGCTTTTGAGGAACGCGAGGTCGAGGTCGCCGTCGCCGTTCACCGGCACTATCGTCACCTCGTATCCTTCGCCCGCCATCTTCTTGGCGGTGTCGTAGATCGCGGGATGCTCGACGGCGCTGATGATGATATGATTGCGCCCTTTCTTTTCCTTGTAGTTGACCTGATAGCCGCGCAGGACCGTCACATTCCCTTCGGTCGCCCCGGCGTTGAAGACGATCCGTTCCGGGTCGGCGCCGATGGCCTTGGCCACCTGATCGCGCGCCGCTTCGATCTTCGTCTTGACCTGTCGTCCTTCAAAATGGCGCGAAGAGGGATTGCCGAAAAGTTCGTTCAGAAAGGGAAGCACCGCGTCGCGCACTTCAGCGCGGACCGGCGTGGTGGCGTTGTAGTCGAGGTATATCCGTTGCATATAAACTCCATCAACCATCGTCGTGTGCTAATATAGCGCCGTCGGGAGTTTTGTCAACCTAATTCTTTTAAGGCAACGCAAAATCTTTTTAGGCGACCCTAACTGTCTCGGAAAACAAGTCTTTACCGGTGAACTGAAAGGAACAGTCGCCGCTCGGCATCATTGTTAGGGCAATGGTGTACCCCTTTTCAGTCCGCTGAAGCGGGAATAGGTTCAGGCCGAAAGTGCAGGAAAGCGTTGTGGCATAAGAGTTGGCATCGCCATTGGGAACTTCAATAAAGGTAGAGCTTTCTTGCTTGTAGGCGAGGTCATAGCGGTATTTGTGACCCACCTTCAGATCATATTTCGGCGGCTGCGTCTGTCGATACCATAAAAGCCCGATGATGATGAGAATTGTCAGAACACCAACAACGATAAAAACGATCTTTCGCTTACTCAACTAGCCCTCTTCATAGTTTCCGTGCATTAGATATCGTGATGCTACTGACACTTCTCGGGGGATTGCTCTTCGGCTGTTGCGCCTCCGATTTCAACATCGGGAATCGACTCTTTAAGCTCTTCAATTTGTGTAAAATCAGTAATACAGTTTTCTGATATTCCCAAAGTTTCTAATTTTAAAAGCCCTTTTAATGGCTTAATATCTGCAATGTAGTTGACAGCTAATTGCAACGTTTTCAGGTTTGTGGCTCCGGAAAGAGGTTCTATGTCCTCTAGCTTGTTATCTCCTATCTGCAACACCTCCAATTTCTTAAGCTGACGGATAGGTTCTACCGATGCAATTTGGTTGGTATTAACACGTAGATCATCAATATTTAATAATTTTTCGATTCCTTTAACGGAAGTAATTCCACGGCTACCACAAGCCAATAATTTTATAACTTCGAGATCTTTTTCATTTTCTATTTTGTACTCTCTTTCATCAAATTCGGAGTAGTCTTTTAGTCTTGCTTCTACGCATGCTTTAAAAGCAGGATCTGAAAACGCCTCCTCGTTGTTGTCACACCCAGTACAGGCGGTGAGGAGCAATAGCGTCATGATCATTCCGGAAATGGTCTTCATCGGGGTCCCTCCTTCTCTGCTCGGGGCGAGTCTATCCGCTCGCCCCGTTCCTGTCAATTCTATTTTCTATTTCGCCGCGTTCATTATCTGGTTCAGGCTTATGAGGTTCAGTTCCAACATCGGGATCGGCAGTATGTTGCCGAAGTCGCGATCCAGCAACGGCGGGAAGTTCGCTATCTCTTTCTCGAAGGTATACGGCGGCAGGCCCTCTATTTCTATTCCCGCAAGCAGGTACAGGCTGGCGTCCAGTATGATCATCCGCGGTTTCAGGGTCGCGCCGAGGTATAGTTTCGCCGCTATGTCCCCTTCGGTGAATTCGGGCGCCAGCAGTATCTGTTCCTCGGCTGAAGCCTCCGGCCTTCGTCGGACCGACGCTCCACCGGAGCCTCGGCTATTTCCGACTTCGGTGAAGGGGGCTTCGGCGTCTATGAATACCACCTTACCTTCGATACCGATGATCACCTTTATTATTTCGAAGTCGGCTCCCAGCCCGGCCGCGATGTGCCCGTCCGCATAGAGGTACGGGGTTAAGCCCACTCCCGCGGTCGCTCCTATTGTCTGCGATCCGTCGGTCAGGGTGTTTTCCACCATGCCGTAGTTGTAGTAATATCTGAGGTAGGCGCCCGCTTTGATGCCTATCCCCCACTCCACGATGATCGGTACCCAACCCGCCCAGAAGGTGTAGCTGTCTCCGATGTTTTCGTCCAGCAGAGGGTAATGTTCTCCTTCGGGGGTATCTCCTTCTTCGGCGGCGGCTTCGCTCTGTGTTGCCGAGGCTTCGGCCGCTTTCTTCATTTCTTCCTGTACTTGGGCGAGGACTTTTTCCGCCTGTTTTTTCATTTCTTCGAGTTTCGCTTTGATCTCTTCTTCCGTCAAACCTAGGTCGTTTTGCAGTTTGTCTTTTACGCGACCGTAGTCTCCTTTTGAGATGTCGCCAATGTAAGAGGCATATTCCGATATCTCGCCGAGATCTTCGAGGAAGCCGTCTATCCCTATCTCTTTCGCCACGCGGTCCATAACACGGTCTTCGATGCTGTCGGTCAGCGTGGTCAGGATGTCGTTCACATAAAATTTCTGGTAGAGTTCGAATTGGTGGATGTTTGCACCGTTGAGGTCGAGGAAGCGGTCCACTGCTTTGGCTTTCGCGCCGTCGAAGCGGGCATAGCGGCATTCGGGCGGGACGAGGCCGGTGTCGGGGTCGGCGGCGCATTCTTCGCCCGTTTTCACCGTTTCGGGGAAGCGGGTGGAGATGTAGGTGGTCGTTTCGAGGAGTTCATGGTATTCGCCGAAGAACTCGGCGCCGCCGCGTTTATGCATCACCAGTTCGCCGTAGGGAAGCATCCCGTTTATTGACAGCGGGAAAGATCTTGCGCCCCATCGCCTATGATATCCAGATCGGGGTTGGCATTTCTTAGAACATCGAACTGAGACGAGTCATTTATGCAGTTGTCTGAAATATAAAGCGTTTTTAAAGAGGAGACCTCTTTGAGCGGCAATACATTGGTGATGTAGTTATCGTTCAAAAGCAAGGTTTTTAATGCTGTTGTTTCGCTTAATGGTTCTATGTCTTTAATTTTATTAACTTCCAGATGCAATATCTCTAGTTTCTTCAACTGGCGGAGCGGTTCCACTGATTTGATCTGGTTCTGGTTGAGACCCAATGTCTGTACATTAACCAGCTTTTCTGCTCCTTTGATGGATACTACTCCTCCGCCTCCACAGGCTAACAAGGTTATAATTTCTAAGTCCTTTTCGTTTTCTATGCGATATTCTTTTTCATATATCTGTGAAAGACTTTCCAATTCTTTCACGACGCATGCTTTAAAAGCAGGATCTGAAAACGCCTCCTCGTTGTTGTCACAGCCGACACATGCGGTAAGCAACGCAAGGATGACCGGCAGACACATCGTTCTTCTCATCGGAGACTCTCCTTTTCTTAACACCTTTTTTAACGACTGGTCAACACCGCCTTCCCTTTTTCGGTGGTGCGGTATTTCTGCCTGCTGCTACGAGGCTTTTCGGGCACCGTCATTTCGAGCAGTCCTTGCTCGATAAGCGGGTTGATTATTTGATCTCTGAACTTGGTCCTGTTCGTTCGTTCAGCCGAAATCAACAATTCAGATATTGGCATTGCTTCTAGGCAGTTACGCAATATCTCAACTTGGTCCCGACTTGGTCCCGACTTGGTCCCTTCGGGATCGTTCGCCACCGCCTGTTCGGTGGCGGAACGGAGCGCTTGCAGCATGAATTCGACGAACGGTGTCGCCTCGCCCTGTACGTCTGCCGCCGCCAACATGCGGTAGTATTCCTCCTGCCGGTCGTGTATCACCGTCTCCACCGGCAGAAAAGCAAGGAGCGGTTTCCACCCGCTTAATATCAGCGTCTGCCAAAGCCGCCCCAACCGCCCGTTCCCGTCGGGAAAGGGATGGATGAATTCGAACTCGTAGTGGAACACGCTGCTGGCGATGAGCGGATGTTCGTCGGTGTTCTTCAGCCACGAAAAAAGATCATCCATCAACTGCGGGACACGCTCCGCCGCCGGGGCCAGATGCAACAACTCTTTTCCCTTGAAAACGCCCACGCTACCACTGCGGAACTCGCCCGGCCGGTCCACCAGCCCGCTCATCATGAGGGCGTGCGCCGCCAAGAGATCGTCGCGGGATGTCGCCTGCCAACCGCTCAACTGCTCATAGGCGGCATAGGCGTTGCGGACCTCCTGTATCTCGCGCGGGAGACCGAAGACCTTTTTTCCTTCGATGACCGCCGTCACCTGTTCCAGCGAGAGGGTGTTGTTCTCGATAGCAAGCGATGCGTGGATGGAACGAAGCCGGTTGTTCTTCCGCAGGCGCGGCGAAAGCGCGGAGGCATCGAGGGCGGCATAATGCCCGATCCGCTCGGCGATCTCGGCAACCAGATGGAGGAGCGCGGGGGTCAGTTTGTACGGAGGACGATAGGGTTGCGTCATGTCGGGACCCCGTTCGATAACCGGGCCGATTCTACCTCAGCCGTTTCGGGATTGCAATAAATCGGGCACACGAATCAACTGCCCGTCGGCGCGAGCCCTTCGAGGAAGCCGAGGTTCTGGAGCGCGGCGATCGTCTCGGCGACCGGGAGTCCGATGACATTCGAGGCCGAGCCGGTTATCTCGGTGACCATGAAGCCGCCGGTCCCCTGAATGGCGTAGGCGCCCGCCTTGTCCATCGGTTCGCCGGTGGCGATGTAGTCGGCTATCTCCTTGGGCGTCAGTTCCTTGAACGACACATCGGTCGAGACCGCGAAGAGCACCTCTTTCCCCTTCCACAGAATAGCGACCCCGGTGATGACCTGATGGGTCCGCCCCGAAAGGAGTTTTAGCATCCGTGCGGCATCCTCCGCGTCATACGGCTTGCCGAGTATCTCGTCGTCGACGATGACGATGGTGTCGGCCGCAAGCACCGGATCTTTATCGCTTTTTCTTTTCACCACGGCCAACGCTTTGCGTTCCGCGAGCAGGCGGGCAAACGGTGCGGGGCCCAGACCGAGGGTGACCGATTCGTCGACCTCGGGGACCACCACCTCGATCGGTATCGGGAAGTAGCCCATGAGTTCACGGCGGCGGGGACTCGCGCTGGCAAGGATCAATTTTCTTTTCATATCATCACCTCACTTTTCACTGTTCACCGCTCACTTCTCACTATCTCCCCCGGCACCACCCCGCGCAGGGCGTTGGTAAGGAGTATCTGACCACGCTTGAGTTCGGCGACACCGAACGGTTCTTCGCGCACCGTGTAGCCGAAATGTTTAAGCATATTCAGGAACTTCGCGCGGCAGATGCCGGGAAGTATCGACCCGTCTGCCGGCGGCGTGATGACTGTTTCGCCGCGCACGAGAAAGAGGTTGGTGTAGCTCCCTTCGAGCACGCGACCGGTAGTGTCGACAAGGATCGCCTCTTCCCCCTCCGCGAGACCAAAGTCGCGGCGCGGAAGCGTCTTCCACGGACCGAGCGGTTTTTCCACTTCGACGATGCGACATCGGAATTCTTTCACCGGCGTCGGCGCGGGGAAAAGTTCGACATCCCACGACCGGTCATCAAGACGACACGAGATGCGGAGTCGCTGGAAACAGGGGTCAGGCGCACTAGTTGCCTGACCCCCTCCCGTACGGAACCGAGTTCCGAGTTCGGTTTCCGGGGTCAGGCGCGCAAGTTGCCTGACCCCTTCCCGGTCAAACGGAACGTTGAAGTGGGCGGCGTGCTTTTCAAGACGGTCGAGGTGGTCGTTCAGCCAGACAACGCGGCCGTCGTGAACCAGCGCGGTGGTGAAAAAGGCGTAGGGGCCGGTCATCTCACGAAACAAGCTTGACCTCGGGGAAGATGTTGAAGAAAGCGCGGGTCTTGACGAGCGTTTCTTCGTATTCCAACTCGGGATCGGAGTCGGCGACGATACCGCCGCCGGCGCAGTAATAGAGGGTATCGCCCGTTTTCTGGATGGTCCGTATCGCGATATTGAACGCCATGTCGCTGCCGTACCCCGCCCAGCCGACCGAACCGGTGTAGAGGCCGCGCCGGTAGGGTTCGAGTTCCGATATGATCTCCATGGCGCGCACCTTCGGCGCCCCCGTTATCGAGCCGCCGGGGAAAAGCGCCGTGAGGAGCCCCGCCCGGTCGTCGGGATCGACCGTCCCCTGCACCACCGAATATAAATGGTAGAGGGTGTGGAAGGTCTCGAGCGACGCGTGCTGTTTGACCTTGACGCTGCCGGGGATCGCTACCTTACCGATATCGTTGCGGATAAGGTCGACGATCATCGAAAGTTCGGCCAGATCCTTTTCACTCGACAGCAGTTGTTTGCGCAGGCGGATATCCTGTTCGGGATCGGTGCCGCGGCCGATGGTCCCCTTTATCGGGTAACTCTTGACGACATTTTCGTAGAGGGTGAAGAAACATTCGGGCGACAGCGACAGGAACTCCATCTCGTCGTAGTTGCCGTAGGCGGCGAAATCGACCGGGTTCTTCTCGACATACTGCATGAACAGGGCGGCGGTGTCGACGCCGCTGTGCAGGCTTATCGGGTGGGCGTAGTTGACCTGATAGACATCGCCGGCGCGGATGTAGCCGAGAATCTTCCGTATCGCGGCGATATACTGATCCTTCGGGACATGGGCGCGCGCCGTGACCGCACCTTCGGGGAAGGGATGGAACAGGTCGACCGGCGGGAGCGCCGCTATCTCGGCGGCGATAAGATCCTCCCGCTCGGCGGCGGTGAGCGTCGAGCGGTCGGTGTCGAGGAGGAGCAGGTAGGTCTCCTGATCGAAATGATCCTTTATAATAAAGGTATCGGAAAAGTGGAAAACAAGGTCGGGGATGGCGATGAGCCGCGCTTCGGGAAGCGTTATCTTCTCCAGATAGCGGCAACTGTCGTAGGCGATGTAGCCGACGGCGACCCCGGCGAAAGGGGTGTTGCTCCCCTCGGAGCCGGGAATGGGGGCGAAGATACGGCGGAAGGCGTCGGGCAGCGACATCTTTTCCCCCGACGAGCCATCGCGGTCGGTGAGGACGAGCGTCCCGTCGCGGTAGGCGGCGGTCAGTATCGGATCACCGGCATAGATCGAAAAGCGGCCGAAATAGTCGCGCTGACTGAGCGAGGCGAGGAAGGTCCGGTTCTTCTTTTCGGCGGTCAGCCGCGAGAGGGTGGATAGCGTGTCGGGGAGCGGAAAAGGCCGCACCGTGATATTGTGTATCCTGAATAACGGCGAAGTGTTAGAACTCATAGCGCATCCGCAGGAAGTTGTCCATCAACTGGTCGCCGTACTGTGTCATGAACGATTCGGGATGGTACTGCACCCCCTCCATGAGCGGGTAGCTGCGGTGCCGTATCCCCATGATGAGTCCCGCGGTATTTTCGGCGGTCGTTTCGAACACCGTGGTGTCGAGCCGGGTGACCGCGAGCGAATGGTAGCGGGCCGCCTTGAAGGGCGACGGGATAGAGGCGTGGATGCCGACATTGCGGTGACGGATCACATCTCTTTTCCCGTGCACCGGGGCATGGGGCGCCACCTCGCCGCCGTACTGATGGGCCATCGCCTGCATCCCGAGGCAGATACCGAGTATCGGCAGTTCCTCCTTGAAGCGGTCCATGAGTTCGAGCGATATGCCGCTGTCGGCGGGACCTTTGGGCCCCGGCCCGATGATGATATGGCTCCACCGGTCGCGCGTCAGCTCATCGACCGTCGCCGCGTCGTTGCGGATGACGGTGACATCGCCGCCGACTATCCGAACGAGTTGGTAGATATTGTAGGTGAACGAATCGTAGTTATCGATGAGCAGGACGCGGGGCGACGGCATTACCGTTCGGCGCGGTAATTCGGTGATTCTTTGGTGATGGTCACATCATGCACATGAGACTCTTTGAACCCGGCGTCGGTGATGCGGATGAATTTTGCGTTCATCCGCAGCGCCGTGAGATCCTTCGCCCCGACATAGCCGAGCCCCGACCGGAGACCGCCCGCGAGCTGGTATATCGTCTCGGAGACGGCCCCTTTGTAGGCGACGCGCCCCTCGATCCCTTCGGGAACGAACTTCTGATCGTCGCGGACCTGATCCTGAAAATAACGGTCGCTCGAGCCCTGCTTCATGGCCCCCAGCGATCCCATACCGCGATACATTTTATAGGTGCGGCCCTGGAACAGCACCGTCTCGCCCGGCGATTCTTCGGTCCCGGCGAACATGCCGCCCATCATCACCGCGTCGGCTCCCGCCGCGAGCGCCTTGACGATGTCGCCCGAGAACTTGATGCCGCCGTCGGCGACGAGCGTCCGGCCGCGGGAATGGGTCGTTTCGGCGATGGCCATGACGGCCGACAGTTGCGGGAAACCGACCCCCGACACCACGCGGGTGGTGCAGATGGAACCGGGCCCGATGCCGACCTTGACCACATCGGCCCCCGCCTCGATGAGCGCCTGCGACGCCTCGGCGGTGACGATGTTCCCCGCCATGACATCGACCTGCGGCCACCGTTTCTTGAGTTCTCTGACGCGGGCGATGATATTCTTGGAATGACCGTGCGCCGAATCGAGCACCAGCAGGTCGCAGCCCGCCTCGATGAGCGCCTCGGCCCGCTCCAACCGTATGTCGGTGGCGCTGATGGCGGCGCCGACCACGAGCCGTCCATAGGCGTCTTTTGCGGCGTTCGGATATTTCTCCTGATTCTCGAGATCGCGGGTGGTGATGAGCCCTATGAGCTCCCCTTTCTTGTCGACCACCAGCAGTTTCTCGATGCGGTGCTGGTGGAGCAGACGCTTGGCCTCCTCGACCGAACATTTGTCCTGCACCGTGATGAGTTTCTTGGTCATCACTTCGCCCACCTGCTTGGACAGATCGGTCTCGAAGCGGAGGTCGCGGTTGGTGACGATGCCGACCAGTTTGTTCTTCTGCGTCACCGGAATGCCCGAGATGCCGTTGATCTTCATCAGGTCGAGCGCGTCGAGGAGCGTCTTTTCGGGGGTGATGGTTATCGGCTGGGTGATCACGCCGCTTTCGGAGCGTTTGACCGACTTTATCTCGCGGGCCTGCTCTTCGATGGTCATATTCTTGTGGACGATGCCGATGCCGCCCTCGCGCGCCATCGCGATGGCCATCCGGTGTTCGGTGACGGTATCCATCGCGGCGCTCATGAAGGGGGCGTTGAGCGTTATCTTCGCCGTCAGTTTCGAGGCTATCGATGTCTCGTGCGGCAGCACTTCGGAATAGGCGGGGACGAGCAGTACATCGTCAAAGGTAAGCATCGTCGGGATATCGGTGCGGTCTTTCGCCATGGCGCGCTCCATAGAACGGTTGTTGGGGGCATTGTATAAATGCGCGGCCGTATGTCAACAGAAACGGTATGCTACCTTTTTTTCTTCTTGCTTCTCGACCCGTTGTGCGCTATAGTGGCGCACGGATCGTTTTTTCACCCTTTGAAGGAGTTGCATGATGAAGAAACTGCTTGTGGTACTCGGTCTCATGGCGATCGCCGCCTCGTGCGCGACCCCGCAAAAAGATTACTCGCAGGATCAGGAGAAGGCGCGCGAACATGGTCAGGAGGCGTTTCAGGCGCCCGAGGTCAACGAATAACGACCTGCCGCCCCAACGCCCCGAAAGCGCTGGAGATATCCGCCGAACCGAAAGATTTTCTTGACGCGATGCCCGCTCCCCGTATAATCTGCCGGTTTTTTTGAGGAACTGCATGTTCGACCAACTCTCGGAAAAACTCGAACAGACCTTCCGGCGTCTGCGCGGGTTCGGCAAACTTTCCGAGGACAACATTAAAGAGGCCGCGCGCGAGGTGAAACTCTCGCTCCTCGAGGCCGATGTCAACTTCAAGGTGGTCAAAGACCTTGTCGAGAAGATATCGGCGCGCGCCGTCGGCGCCGAGGTGATGAAGTCGGTCACCCCCGGCCAGCAGTTCGTCAAGATATTCCACGATGAGCTCGTCGCGGCGCTCGGAGAGGGCGACCATGAGCTCAATCTCGCGGTCCGCCCCCCGGCGGTCATCCTCATGGCGGGACTGCAGGGCTCCGGTAAGACCACCAGCGCCGGGAAGATCGCCCGGCTCCTGAAAGAGAAACAGCGCAAACGGGTGCTACTGGTCCCGGCCGATGTCTACCGCCCCGCCGCCATCGATCAGCTGAAGAAACTCGGCGCCACTGTCGGGGTCGATGTGTTCGACACCCAGCCGGGCGACGACCCGGTCCGCATCGCCGAAGCGGCGCTCAAGCAGGCGCGCGACGGCGTCTACGATGTGATGATAGTCGATACCGCCGGCCGGACCCAGATAGACGAACCGATGATGCGCGAAATAACCGATATACGGAACCTCCTCCAGCCGCACGAGGTCCTCTTCGTCGCCGACGCGATGACGGGGCAGGAGGCGGTCAATGTGTCCAAGGAGTTCCACGAACGGCTCGGCCTCACCGGGGTGGTCCTCACCAAGATGGACGGCGACGCCCGCGGCGGCGCGGCGCTCTCGATACATGCCGTCACCGGCGCGCCGGTCAAGTTCGTCGGCATGGGGGAGAAGAGCGACCAGCTCGAACTCTTCCACCCCGAACGGATAGCGGGCCGCATCATCGGGATGGGCGACATCATGACGCTCGTCGAGAAGGCGCAGGAGAACATCGATGTCGACAAAGCGGCGAAGATGCAGAAGCAGATGCTCTCCAATAAATTCAACCTCGAGGACTTTCTCGCCCAGATGAAGATGATGAAGAACATGGGTCCGATGGAGGACCTGCTCGGGATGATACCGGGTATCGGCGGCGCCCTCAAGCAGGTGAAGGGGAAGGTGAACTTCGAGAAGGAGCTGAAGAAGATAGAGGCGATCATCAGCTCCATGACCCGCACCGAGCGGATGGCCCCCGAGATACTCGACGCCTCGCGTCGCCGCCGTATCGCCGCGGGAAGCGGCACGCGGGTGCAGGACATCAACCAGTTCATGAAGCAATACCTCGAGATGAAGAAGATGATGAAACGGATGCAGTCGATGGGACTCGGGTCCCTGATGAAAGGCATGAAAGGTATCGGATAGCAAAACCACACGCGTCAGGAGGAATCGATCAATGAGCGTAAGCATCAGACTCACCCGGCAGGGCGGCAAAAAGAAACCCTTTTACCGGGTCATCGCGGTAGACAAACGGAAAAAACGGGACGGCGACTGCCTTGAGCGTCTCGGCCACTACGATCCGGGTCAGAACCCGGCCGAGATCGTGATGGACCTCGACAAGATCGCCAAGTGGGTCGCCAACGGCGCCCAGCTTTCCGACACGGTCAATTCGCTGATGAAGAAGGTCGCCGCGAAGGCGAAGAAAGAGGCGTAAGCGCCATATCCGAATTCTTGCGGAGGGAGGAGATTCGCGATGAAGGAACTCATTAGGCACATCGTATCGCATCTGGTCGACAATCCCGATCAGATACAGGTCGATGAGATCGATGGGGAACGGACCTCGGTCATCGAACTGCGGGTCGCGAAGGAAGATCTGGGGAAGGTCATCGGCAAGGAAGGCCGTATCGCCAAGGCGATGCGCGTCCTGATCTCGGCCTCGTCGAGCAAAGACCGGAAAAAGAGCGTACTCGAGATCATCGAGTAGTCTCTTTTGCCGCATCCGGCGCGTGGCGGGAACGCCGCCGCCGTGAAAGAATATTTTTTGGCAGGTAAGGAGTCCTCATGTCCGAAGCGCTCGTCGTCGTCGGTCATTTTTCGCGCGTCATCAAGGGTGACGGCACGCTACTTTTCAAGCCCCATCTGCGCGACGCCGGCTTCCTTGAAAAGGCGAAACATCTCTATCATCATCTCTTCGGGACCGAGTTCGGCGTCACCTATATAAAGGGAGTGGCGAAGGGATTCCATGTCCGCATCGCCGAGGTCGAAAAGCCCTTTGAGGCCGAATACCTCGTCGGCGAGGAATTCGCCCTGCCGCGCGCCGAACTGCTCGGCCTCACCCATGACGCCCTCCTCGGCGTGACCATCGTGAACGCTGCCGGGAAAGAGCTTGGCACCGTCACCGCCATCAATGAGACGCCCGACTACCCCCTGCTGACGGCGCGTGGACCGAACGGCCAGTTCGCGATCCCCTTCACTCCGACCATCGCACGGCTCGACGGCGACCGCATCCTCCTCCTGCGCGAGGATATCCATGCGGATTGACATCCTGACGCTGTTCCCCGAATACTTCGAGAGCCCCTTGGCCGTGAGCATGATGCGGCGGGCGGTCGAAAAAGGGCTGGCCGAGTTCCATCTCCACCAGATCCGCGATCACGGCAAGGGAAAGCGGCGGCAGGTCGACGACGCCCCCTACGGCGGCGGCGCGGGACTGGTGATGATGGCCGAGATACTGATGAACGCCTACCACGCCGTGCCGAAAAGCGCGAACTGCCGGTCGTTCCTCCTCTCGCCGCGCGGCAAAAAATTCGACCAGAAGATGGCGCGCGAACTGGCGGGACACGATCAACTGCTTCTCATCGCGGGCCACTACGAAGGGATAGATCAGCGTTTCATCGAGCTCACCGGCATCGAAGAACTCTCGCTCGGCGACTTCGTCCTCACCGGCGGCGAGCCGGCGGCGGCGGTCATCACCGACGCGGTGGTGCGGCTCATCCCCGGCGTACTGGGCAACGAGGAATCGACCGAACACGAATCGTTCTCCCTGCCGCTTCTCGAACACGATCACTACACCATGCCGCGCGAATTCGGCGGCCTCAAGGTCCCCAAGGTGCTCTTCTCAGGCGACCATGCCAAGATAGAGGCATGGCGGAAAAAGAACAGCCTCATGCGGACGCTTCGCAACCGTCCCGAACTGCTGACGCTCCTCCCCGACGACTTCTTCGACGACGACAAATAAGATGGAACGGGTCTACATCGCGCTTCTCCACTATCCGGTCCGTCAGGGGGGCCGCACCATCTCGAGTTCCATTACCAACCTCGACATCCACGATCTGGCGCGGCTCGCGGCGACCTACGGACTGGGCGCCTATTACCTCGTCCATCCCGACGACGGGATGCGCGGGCTGGCAGCCGAATTCCTGAGCCACTGGTTCGACGGCGCAGGGCGTCTTTTTAAGCCCGACCGGACCAAAGCGCTGGAGAAACTGGTCATCGTCAGGACGCTCGACGAGGCGATCGCCGACATCGAGAAACGCGAAGGGGAACGTCCCTTCCTGCTCGCCACCTCGGCGGCCCTTCGGCCCAAAACGGTGACGCTCGAACGTATCGGAAAACTTACCAAAAATCCGCTCCTTGTACTCTTCGGCACCGCCGACGGAATAAGCGAAGAACTCGATGATATCATTGACGGTTATGCCGAACCGATAGACTCCGGCACCGGGTACAATCACCTCTCTGTCCGGAGCGCCGCGTCGATTTTTATTGACAGACTGCACCGGGTTAAGTAAATTGACAGCCTGTTTTTTGGGAACGAAAGGAGTTGTGTCATGACAAGCCCCATTATTGCCGAACTCGAACGGAAACAGATGCGCGCCGATCATTACCATATCAAGCCGGGCGATAAGGTGTCGGTCCACACCCGCATCATCGAAGGCGACAAACAGCGCATCCAGATCTTCACCGGCGACGTCATCGCGATAAAGAACGGCCGCGCGAACAACCGGACCACCATCACGGTCCGCAAGTTCTCCTCCGGCTTCGGTGTCGAGCGTATCTTCCCGCTCCACTCACCGCTTATTGAAAAAGTCGAACTGGTCAACCGCGGCATCGTCAACCGCGGCAAACTCTACTACCAGCGCGACCGTCGCGGCAACGCCGCCAAGATCAAGGTCAAGACCAGCTGGTAGGGGGCCGCCGCCGCGCCATGTCCAGCACGGCGCGCCGCATCTTTTTCCCGCTTATCTTCTTTTTCTGCGCGCTTACCGGCGCCGAGAAACTTCCGGAGAACGGCGTTTTTCTTTCTCTGACCGCCGAGGGACCGCGGCTCGAGAAACGGCTCTGCGGCCCGGAAGTTCGCGGCGCGGGCGATTTCTACTACTTCCATAAGGATAAGAAGAGCCTCTGCGTTCATGCGGTGACGCTGCATCCCGGCGCGACCCTCATCCGCATCGAAAAGAGCAAAGAGCCGATAACGATCGCGGGGGGATGGCAGCTCGCCGAGGGGATCGACAGTCAGATACTTTTCGATCCCGCCGCCCCGTTCGAGGAGGGGCACGACGAATCGGGAAGCCCGCTCACCGAAGGGGAATACGGCGGCTTCACCGATGCGGCGGGCCTCCTGCAGGTCCCGCGGTTCATCCGCCGGAACGGCGCGTGGGAGGCGGTCGTGCCGCTGCGCGAACTGTTCCTTCTGCAGGTGCAGAAGGACCGCTCCTTCGCGCTCGAGATCCTCTCGGCGGCGTCACTTAACGACGCGGCGAAGGATCCGCTCCGCGCCTTCGGGATCACCGCGGCGCGGACCACCCTGCGCACCCGGACCAAAAGCGGCGTATCGTTCACCGGCGCCGGCTTCTCGAAGATACGGATCCCCGCATTCGCCTTGGTTCCCGGCGACAGTTTCGGCCGCTACCGCATCACGGTGAAAAGCGATCTCACCGCCGCGAAAAAGGGGCCGGCGAAAAAACGGGATCTCGCTCTGGGGTCGCTCTCCGCGCACCTCGCCGCCGAAGCGAACGGCTCCTTCGATCTTGAAATAGTGGTGAATAGCCCGGCGATACCGGAGGCGGAGGCGGAGAAACTTTCTCAATTCCTCCGGCGCGAACTGCCGGAATCCTTCGCGGCGGGCCAATGAAGAACGAACGGCTGCAGGAACTCATGGCGCGGGCCGCGGCGCTGGCCCGGAACGGCGGTCGCTCCGTCTATCCCAATCCGATGGTCGGCGCCGTCATCTTCGACGACGCGGGAACGCTACTCGCCGAAGGGTGGCACCGGTGCTGCGGCGGCGACCACGCCGAGCTCG
>ERZ1645192.1926-NODE-1926-length-17209-cov-9.826921_pt1 | contig 17209 bp, 7 predicted proteins | sample MGYA00575354_ERZ1645192 | MGnify/ENA primary metagenome ERZ1645192 (study PRJEB40844, sample SAMN11349763) | freshwater sediment metagenome | isolation source: river sediment | host: Sediment | place: India: Faizupur Khadar , New Delhi | collected 2017-02-21 ... | reverse complement strand
GTTGCACTTTCAATATATTCATCCTTCTTGATCTCAAAAGATGCAAACAACTGAAGCATCGAGTCGAGCTTAACAAGCTTGCTGTAGACATTTATATCTCCAGCGTCGATCTTCTTTATCCTTGCTCCGAATATCGACATCTCCCCATTCTCGTTAACTACTTTTGACTTGGTGCCAGATTCGAGCTCCTTGATCCAGTCCTTAAGGACAACATCAAAATCAGCTTCAGGTATGGTTACCGAAAGACAGGGAAGAAGAGATTTGCCAATCTGGATAGAGTCCTCTGAAAGGATTATCGGCTTCTGTGCGTTAACTGCAAAAAAGGGCAGCAGGGCAAAGAACAAAATGGTAAACTTGGTTTTCATTTTCTTAAATTTTTTACTAAGACTAAATGGCTTTTGTTTAACTATCAAAATAAACAGGTAAACATAAAAGCTCTAAACAAAGATACTAAATATTAAAAAAGTATCAATGCTCCTGATAAACACAAAAACCGGACCGGAGTTCACTGACCCGAAGCTTTAGTTGCCGATTTCAGAAAAATCAGGGACTGAAATCCGAGCGGAACTAAATTTTATTACCTTGTAGCGATAATCTGAGCCGATGATCCGGATAATTGCAGATAACAAGATACCATACCTCAAAGGAGTCCTCGAGCCCTGGGCAGAGGTGAGCTATCTTCCGGGCAGTCAGATCAACAAAGACACCGCGAAGAATGCTGATGCTCTGCTTGTGAGAACCAGAACGAAGTGTAATCCGGATCTGCTATCTGGCACGGCAGTGAAGTTCATTGGGACCGCTACAATAGGATTCGACCATATCGACACACATTGGTGCGATGAAAACAATGTATGCTGGACAAACGCCCCCGGATGCAATTCATCATCGGTAATGCAGTATATCGCCTCGGCTCTGATGAATATTTCTTCAGAATCGGGTTTGTCTCTCAGCAGGCTTACCATAGGGATAATCGGAGCCGGTAATGTGGGATCAAAGGTTCAGAAACTGGCTCAGTCACTTGGAATGAGGGTTCTTCTGAATGACCCCCCGCGGCAAAGAAAAGAACAGAACAGCATCTTTGTCGATCTTCCCGAACTTCTCGGGAAATCTGACATAATCACTCTTCATGTTCCACTGAATATGGGAGGTGAAGACAATACCTTTCACCTGTTTGACAGAGATGCGTTCCGAAGGGTGAAAAAAGGTTCCTGGCTTATTAATTCCTCAAGAGGAGAGGTTGTCGATACAGATGCCATAAAGGAAGCGCTTGCAGGTGAGATATTGTCAGGTGCAGTACTGGACGTCTGGGAAAAGGAACCTGAAATCGACATCCCGCTGATGCATATGGCATTCCTTGCTACTCCTCACATAGCCGGTTATTCTGCCGATGGAAAGGCTAACGGAACTTCCATGGTTGTAAATGAACTCTGTAAATTCTTCGGGATCCCTCTGATTGACTGGTTCCCTGCATCCGTTCCTGAACCGGAAGAACCTTTGCTACTATTGGAATGTCACGGAAAAACACCGGAGGAAATAGCACGCAGAGCTGTCCTGCACACATATAATATAATGGAGGATGATGTCAGGCTGAGGTTCGATCCCTCCCGTTTCGAAAAAGAAAGGGAGAACTACCCTCTCCGAAGGGAGTTCCCAAGCTATTCAATCGATCTCCGGGGCGGCACTGAAAAAACCAGAACACTCATTTCTTCACTGGGCTTCAAACTGATTAATCAAAACTGCTAAACCGTCTCTGCAGGCAACCTGACCACATTTCGGCGGGCGAGGCCGGAAACCTGCAACCCGCAACCCGTAACCGGCAGCATTCAACAAATAACCAGCCGTCAATAACCGGTTAATCATTGCTTTTACTATGTTATAACATTGTTATAACATACGAAAAAGGCTTTAAATACTCTTTACTGATGCTTTTCCCGATCCGGCATATTCCTTTACCTGAAAAGCAAAAGCCTGAAGCCTGGTATCGAGTGATACCGAATCCTGTCCGTCGTAGGCTATATTTATGAAGGGTATATTATTATGGTCCTTCCTGAAAGAATCGCTGAGCGAGGCCACCAGTGTGCCGGGCATACAGGTGAACGGCAGTATTGCCGCCATGCCTGAAACTCCCCTTTCCGAAAGGGCAACCGAGGTCCCGAGCGCTATCGGAGGATCACCGTCATAGAACTCACTCAGGTACCGGTTCGAAAGCCTCAGCATGTCGTGGAGTGAAACATCCTTTTCGTGATCGGTGAATTTTCTGATACCTCTCAGCAGCATCACTGACAGAACTTCCTGGCCTGTTCCCTGCAGCTTTGATTTTATCACCCCCTTCCTGTCATTTTTCCAGATGCTGTCGCGGGTGAACCTGTGTGTGGAGTAGATAATCCATTCCGAGAACGGGCTGACCAACACTTCAAGGCCAAGCTCTTCAAGACGGTCGGATATGTTACCGTTGCATCCTGCGTTATCGCGCATAAATATCTCACCAATTACACCCACAACAGGTTTCCTTACACTTCTGTCAGCAGGTATTGAAAGGAAGTCGCCTGCAATTCCGGCAAGAACCCTGTGAAGTCCTGACGTCCCCTTTTCAATGCACTGCTCAAGCCTGCGTATTGCATCACCGTACAATCTGTCGGCATCCCCCCTGTTCAGCTCATAGGGTCTTATCTCACGATGTATTTTTCTGACATAGTCGGCTGCCACAAATCCTTTCCACGCCCTTATCCGGAATTTTTGTCCGTGCTCTCCGGCCACATCCTGATAGGATGTGTCGTTTGAGGGTGTAATGAGCTCTGCCTTCTCGAAGCCAAGGCGGTCAAAAAGTATCCTGTGAAACTGGTTGTACTGTCCGAAGCGGCAGGGTCCGTTGTGGTCGGGCATGAAGAAGCACATTTTTGAAGGATCGGCGCCCGGTTCGCTTAGTTTTTTTATGAAACTGCCGGTGGTGCATATCATAGGGAAACATTCTTTTGATGAGGTGTATTTCCTTCCGATTGCAATGTCTTCCTCTGTCTGTCTCGGAAGAACTTCAGAATGTACTCCGATGCTCCTGGCAGCAGCGGCTATCATATAAGCACCGTCATTCATATATGGAAAGTAGAGCACTCTGTCCTTCGACGGGGATGAAAGACCCGGCCTCGGTCTGAAGGGCCTGACTTCTTTTTTTTCATTTTTTTCAGCTCCCCTGAGGCTGTCGAGAAATGCCTCAATCCGGGTGACCATGCCTGCGTCGGCCGAGTGCTCGTCAACCTCAAGATGGAGGAAAGGCTTCCCTTTAAGCTCCTCGGTGATGTAGTGCCAGATAAACGAATCGGGACCGCACCTGAAATTGCTTAAGTAAACAGCATAGAGTCCTTCCGTCTTTGCCACATGCTGGGCTGCCGCTACAATCTTCTGCCCGTTTGGCCAGTACATGTTCCTGTAGTTGTCGAAAATATTGTAGGGAGCAAGGTCGATCATATCGAGTGGAACGGGCATAACGCCCTGGGCGATCAGCTTCTCAACCAGACTGAGGTTAAGGTGAGGATCGGTGCTGTTATAAGGGCGCCCCAGCAGCACGGCCGGCCGGCAGTTCTCAGGTATATTCCCGAACACTTCTTTACCGTAAGCAATCAATTTCCTTTCAAAGGAAATCTGTACCCGGTCAGCTTCATAAATGGCATTTCTTATATCTTTTTTACTGATACTGAACCTTGAGCTGAAGTATTCCATCATCTCCTTCACAAGAGCCCTTTCAAAAAACCTGAAATGCAAGGTCGGGATAAGGAGTTTTGTTTCATCTATCTTATCCCTGAGAGCGGCTTTGACCATGAAGGGGTAGGTTTGTATCCACGGACAATTGCAATTGAAAGTCTTGTTTCCTTCCCTGAATTTTGCGTTAACTATGAACGGCAAGAAGACATAATCGACATCTTTTTCAATGAGATCCATCACATGACCATGCATCAGCTCGACCGGAAGGCAAATCTCGGTTGTGATCGTTTCAATTGATTTGGTAACCAGCTGCTTGTCCGACTCCTTTGACAGGATCACCCTGAATCCAAGTCTTTCAAAGAAGGTTCTCCAGAAAGGGAACTGCTGGTAGAAGACCATCAGGGCGCGGGGTATACCTATTGTCGGACCTGTTCCCTTCCCTTCCTCATAGCCCTCCATAAGAAAAGCAGTCCTTTTTCTGAAAAGGTTTGGTATGTTGGTCTGTTCTTTTTTCCTGCTGTCGGTCTCATACTTCTCGCATCTTCCTCCGTAGAAAAGCGATTTCTGTTCCCCTGCGATTTTCACCTTTCTTATCTCGCAGTTGTTTGCACAGCTCTTGCAGATAAACCTGCTTACCTCATAATCAGCATTCCTGATTCCAAAACCCTTGAATTTTGTCATCTGCCCGTTGTACATCTCTTTTTGGGCGAGAATGGCGGCTCCGATGGCGCCTGTCACATCATAATGAGGAGGTATGGTGATTTTTTTACCGGTAACATGTTCAAAAGCAGCGACAACGGCTTTGTTGTTGGTGACTCCTCCCTGAAAGAAGATCCTGTTACCTATCTTCCTGTCGCCTACTACCTTTTCAAGATAGTTATAAACGATCGAATAGGCGAGGCCTCCAACCATATTGTCGTTTTTTGCCCCTTTCTGCACACAGGTGTTGAGGTCCGACTCCATAAAAACAGTACACCTGTCGCCAAGCTTCACGGGGCTTGAAGCCTTAAGAGCCAATGAACCGAACTCATCTACAATGTTTATATTAAGTTTTTCAGCCTGCTCTTCAAGAAACGAACCGGTGCCTGCAGCGCAAACCTTGTTCATTTCAAAATCGACAACGACTCCGTTTTCAATACTTATATATTTGGAGTCCTGTCCGCCGATCTCGAAAATGGTATCGACTGTCGGATCATAGTCGATAGCTGCAGTAGCCTGAGCTGTTATTTCATTGCGTATGGTGTCGGCTCCTATGAAATCGCCTGTCAGATACCTTCCCGACCCGGTTGTTCCGGCGCCTTTGACTTCAACATCCCTCCCTGCTTCATCATAGATTTCCGAAATACCCCTGCGGACAGCTTCAAGCGGTTTTCCGGCTGTCGGCAGGTATCTTCTTGCAATAACCCTGTGATCCGGATCAATAAGTACAACATTTGTACTCAAAGAACCTACATCGACTCCCAGGTAAACCGGGATTTTATCTGTTCCGTTTTTCCTGAAATGAACCCGTCTGTCGTATACGGCCTCTGACTCCACAAGCGGAGGCAGACTCCTGAAAGTCGCATTTGTTGCCGACAGGTATGCCTCAAGTTCCCCAAGTCCCTTAAAATGATTCACATTCCCATTCCCGGTGTATGCATGCATAAGCGCCCCGATGGCTCCCATTGAAGCATGATGCGCCGGTATGATCAACTCATCGGCGCGGAGGTCGAGTATCTCCCTGAAAGCCCTTACCATGCCTGCATTGGCTGCAACGCCTCCTGAAAAAAGGACAGGCTTCCTGAATTCCCTGCTTTTTGCAACATTGCTCCTGAAGTTCCTTGCAAGTGCGAAACATAGACCTGCAACAATATCATGAAGCGGCGTGGCAATCTGCTGGTGATGGATCATGTCGCTCTTGGCAAACACACTGCATCTTCCTGCAATCCTGGGTGGATCGACTGACCTTAATGCCATTTCACCGAACTCCTTTATTATGGCAACCCCTATCCTTCTTGCCTGCTGGTCGAGAAAGGAACCGGTCCCGGCAGCACAGATGCTGTTCATCTCAAAATCCACAAGCCTTGAATATCCGCTTTCCGTATCCTTCTCAAGAATTATAAGCTTGGAATCTTCTCCTCCAATCTCTATCACAGTTCTGACTTCAGGGTAAAGCCTTCCTGCCGAGGTAGCCTGCGAAATGATCTCGTTAACGAATATCCCGCCGAGAAGACCGTTTGCCAGCCGGCCTCCGGCGCCTGTAAGGGCTGCTCCGGCAAAAAGTTCCCGGGGGTGATCTCTGAAAACCATGGAAAGCCTGTCATACAGCACATTGAACGGCCTGCCGTGAACATAGTCATAGAAATCTTCAAGTATGTTGAAATTACTGTCGGTTACAACAGTGTTCAATGAAACAGATCCTATATCCAGGCCCAGATAAAGTCTCTTCTCACCGGGGTTGTGACAGGAATCTTCTGTTGCCATACACGGATGTTTTAATAAACTTCTGTGATTATGGAATCTGCGATTAAGTTAAAGTTTTTTTCGTCATCTGAAGTAAATATGATATTTATAATATGCTTCTATCATTAACTTCCTGCCCGGGATAATGCTGAAATAATGATCTGGTTTCTTTTTTAATGGGTGAATAGGAAATCGATCAGCTACAGATTGTAACATATGTTACAATTGCTATTTTTGAAGGAATTTCTGCCTTTGGCGTTTTTCACAGCCGTTATATGGTTGCAGGCAGCAAAGGGCAATAAACACGTGTAATCAGATGGACTATTCATACTTATTGAAGGCCCCGGTTTTCAGGGGAATGGATATTGCTGAGATAATGTCTGTTATATCTTCCACACCCTACGTGATAAAACGGTACCGGACCGGGACAATGATCTTTCAGAGCGGTGAACCGGTTAATTCCTTTGTTATGGTTATCAGCGGCTCGGTAAAGGGAGAAATGACAGATTATTCCGGACGTGTTCTGAAGATAGAAGAGGTAAGGGAACCCGGATCCGTAGGAGCAGCGTTTCTGTTTTCTTCACGTTCGGTGTTCCCGGTTAATGTCGTTGCAGTTACGGATGCAGAGCTTCTCACTATTAAAAAGAATGATTTCCTGAAGTTTCTGAAAAGCGATGACAGAATTCTGCAGAACTTTCTGGGAATGATCTCCAACAATTCGTTATTTCTGACTGAAAAGATAAAGTTTCTGAATTTCAAAACTATAAAAGGAAAACTTGCTCAGTATTTCCTTCAGATATCCGGTCCTGGCGTGTCCGCAACGCAGCTTCCCATGACACAGACTGACATGGCTGACTATTTCGGGGTTGCCCGTCCGTCGTTAGCCAGGGTGGTTTCTGAACTTGAAAGTGAAGGATTAGTTGAGATCCGGGGCAGATACCTGAGAATACTTGAAAGGGAAAAACTTGCTCTGATTACCAGGGAGTAGACCAGAACTTTGTGATTTCCGGGCCGGCTTTGCAGCAGGATGCAGGCAGGCAGGTTCAGCCATTCTGAGTTGTTGTATCCGGCAGTATGATTGTAAAGCAGGTACCGTCGCCTTCACGGCTCTCCACACTCAGGGTCCCGCCATTGATCTTTACAAGTTCATGGCAAAGCTTCAGTCCAAATCCGGTCCCTTTCTCATTCTCTGTCCCGGGAGTGCTCTCTATTTCAGTGGCTGTGAACAGTTTCTTTTGCTTTTCCTCAGGGATTCCGACCCCATTGTCACAAAACTTAATTGAAGTCCCGTCATGTGTCATCGACTTGTCCTTCAGTAATATACTTATCCTTCCTCCCCTGGGAGTGAATTTCATGGCATTCGAAAGCAGATTCCTTACAATAATATCCATAAGGTCTCTGTCGAAAAATGCCCTGGAGTTGCCTATCTGGGTGAAATTGACCTTGATCCCTTTTTTGTCGGCAGTATCCTTGAAAATACTAAGGTTTGTAAGAATAATATCCGCCAGGTCGTACTTCCCGGGAGAGTATTTTATTTTATCCTCCTGTCCTCTTCCCCATACCAGCATGTTTTCGAGAAGGTTTATTACCTGCTGGGAATATTGAATACTGGCATCAGCAAAAGAATCGTATTTATCCTTGTATTCTTCTTCCTTAAGAAGATTCAGCATATAAAGAATATTCACCACAGGACTCCTGAGATCGTGGGCTATCACTGAAAATATCTTGTCCCTGAGCTGTATTGTCTCCGACAGTTTTTTGTTCTGACTGGCTATCCTGATATTCTGTTCCTCTATCTCTTCCTTCCGGGCGATGATCTCCTGAGTGCGGTCATTGACAATTTTCTCAAGATGCCTGTTAAGGTACTCATGCTCCTTCTGTAGCTTCTCCTTTTCAGAATAGGCTTTTACCCACTTGTATAATATTAGTACAGCCTGGATGAAAACAAACAGAACTATTGCCTGTGTAAGTATGTAACCGGAGAAAAAAGCCTGCATGCCCAGGGAAATCCTGACATCATTGAATGCAGCCAGCCCCACCATAACGAAGGTCAGAAAATAAAAAAAGTCGATATGATTCCCCTTAATTATCCCTTTGATCGACTCAAAGAGCACTGTTGCGAACAGAATGACCTGAAGCGGATAAATAACAAAGGTCATGTAACTGAAGGTGCTCACCGGAGCGGTAATGGTAACAACAGCAGCAACAGCAAGGATGGCTGTTACCCCAAGGGTAACTATCCTGAAGCACCTTGAGCGGTAAAGGTACAGGGCAAACCAGTACCATCCGGCCAGAATAGTGTAGAGTCCCAGATATTCCCATCTTACAATCCAGTCCCATCGGACCGACACTAAATTATGAATCAGAAAATTGGATGTAAAGAGCGGTCTCACGGCAAGCCCAATGGTACCAATACTGAAAAACACAGTTTGCCTGTCCCTTTTGAAAATCAAGAAGAAGAATAGAAAAAGCAGGGAAAAGGCAAGGAGAAAACTACATGATGACCAGTCTTTTGCCCAGCCGAAGGCAAAATTCTGCTGTATTTCATTGAAGGTGCCGATCCGCATTGGCATCCAGAATCCACCTCTGCGATGGTGAAAATTCGAAACATTCAGGATTATTTCAATGGTATCGGAATCGGGGTTGAACCTGAACAGGTTCTTTTCATAGTAAGGTTCTGTCTCATCTTCACTTACACCGGGAATGCCATTTCTTCCCATCTTGTTCCCGTTGACATAAATTTCGTATGACGAATCGAAAACGGGCATATTGAAAGCCAGTGAATTCCTGAAACCATGTGGCAGCAAAATCCTCAAACGATAGGTAGCAAATCCTTTTCCGGTCGGCTTAAGCACGTCGGTCCGGTAACTGGTCCAGTAGGATGGGACCTGTCCGTAAATATCAGGCCGGGGAGGATTGGTAAGCTGAAAGTCCCGCGGAACAAGTTTTCTGGACCAGAAGAATTCCCATTCTCCGTTAAGCTTGAATATGAATCTGTTTCCCGCGGATTCCCTGAGGTCTATAATTCCTTTTTCAGCAAGGGGATCAGCGCCACTGGCCTGTGTAACAATAAGGGAAAACAGAATAAATGCAAGCCAGGAGAAGAAAGCTTTTTTCATTTCAGTCCTCTGTTTTCGAGAAGGGCATCGATCCCGGGCTCTTTCCCCCTGAATGCAATGTACATGTCAAGCGGATCCCTTGATCCCCCTTTCGAAAGTATCTCATTTTCAAACCTGGCGGCAATCTCCCGGTTAAAAATGTCGCCCGTTTCCTTAAATGCCTGGAATGCATCGGCATCAAGCATCTCGCTCCAGTAATAGCTGTAATACCCGGCAGCATAACCGCTGTTCCAGATATGATTGAAATAGGTCGACCTGTATCTTGGTTTTATCTCCGGGATCAGACCGTATTTGTCGAGGACTGTCTTTTCAAACTCCCTGATGTCGATTTCTGCCTGTCCGGCGACAACATGATATTCCATATCAAGCAGAGCTGCGGCAAGGAACTCGACAGTAGTAAAACCCATGTTGAATTTTCCGGCCTTGTCGAGCTTTTCAATTAGCTCGGCCGGGATCACCTCTCCTGTCTGGTAATGTTTGGCGTAAACCTTCAGGACCTCAGGTTCAAGAACCCAGTGTTCCATAATCTGCGAAGGAAGTTCGACAAAATCTCTGGCAACTGAGGTCCCGGAAACTCCGGGATATGTCGAATTGGAAAGCAGCTGATGAAGGGCATGTCCGAATTCATGGAACAGGGTGCTGGCTTCATCAGGTGTCAGCAACGATGGTTTGTCGGCCGATGGCGGAGCGCTGTTGGTTACCATGGTTACAACAGGATGGATCATGTTGCCGTTCCTGTCGCGGCTCTGTCCTCTGTAGGCCCCGCACCATGCTCCTCCACGCTTTGACGAACGTGGATAATTATCTATCATCAGAATACCCACATGCTCTTTGTTGCGTGTCACTTCATAGGTTACTACTTCAGGATGATATTTGGGTATATCGGTTCTCTTTGTGAAATCGAGGTCGTAAAGCCTTTTTGCAACGTAGAACATGCCGTCAATCACATTCTCAGTCTTGAAGTATGGCCTTGTAAGCTCATCGTCGAGAGCATATTTTTCCTTCTTGATCTTTTCAGTGTAGTACCACCAGTCCCATGGCTCGAGTTTGAACTTTCCTCCTTCCCTGTCAATTATCTGCTGCTGTGCTGCTGCTTCGGCCTTCGCAACAGGAAGAGCAGCTTCCCAGACCTGACCCAGAAAATCAAGAACCCTTTCCGGAGTTTTTGCCATATTTCTTTCGAGTACGAAATCAGCATAGGTTTTGTAACCAAGCAGGTTTGCCCTCTCAAGCCTGAGGCTTGCAATCCTCGAAATAATCTCTTTGTTGTCGTATTCATTTCCGTTATCCCCCTTCATGAAGTAGGCAGTGAAGAGCTGTTTCCTCAGTTCACGGTTTTCCGCGTATTTAAGAAAGGGTTCCATTATGGGAACCTGAATGGTGAAAGCCCATTTCCCTTTCTGTCCGATCTTTTCGGCAGTTGAAGCAGCCTGTTCTATAATGCCTGCCGGTAGCCCGGCAAGATCCTCTTTCCTGTCGATCAGCAAAGTATAACCGTTAGTTTCAGCAAGCAGGTTCTGACCGAATTTCACAGTCAGAAGCGACATCTCCTCATTTATCTTTCTAAGCTTATCCTTATCGGCTGCAGAGAGTTCTGCACCGCTCCTTACAAAACCCTTGTAGGTATCGTCAAGAATTTTCTTCTGCTCTTCAGTGAGGTTGAATTTATCCATATTCTCAAAGACAGACTTGATCCTGAGGAAAAGTGTGTCGTTGAGGTTTATGTCATCCCTGTGTTTTGAAATAAGCGGAGCCATTTCAAGGTTGATTGCCTGAAGCGAATCGTTGGTGTGGGCCGAGTTAAGTGCACCGAAAATCCTGCTGACTTTTGTAAGCAGCTCAGCGCTGTATTCAAGCTCCTTTATTGTGTTTTCAAAACTTGGTTCCTCTTTGCTGGTAACGATTTTTCGTATGACAGCATTTTGTTCTTCAAAGGCTTTCAGATACGCAGGCTTGTAATGCTCCGGCCTTATCTGTTCGAAGGGAGGAACGCCGAAGGGGGTGTCGAATTCATTAAGAAGCGGATTATCGCTGGTTTCCTTCCTGTTGCATGAGGTAATAATGACTGAAGCCATAACGAAAAGTAAAACAAGTTTCTTCATATCAGGGTATAGATTGGTTATTATCCGGGACGCTATGATACAAAGATTAAAATTTCCGTCAATAAAAGCCAGCTATGACCGCTTTTTCTTGCCTGGCTTCCTTTTTTGCTCCCTGATCCTGAAAAGAATATCTCCCTTGTTGACGTTAGCTCCCTGGGCAACCAGTATCTCTGAAACTTCACCTTCCCAGGGGCTTATTATTTCATCAATATATGAATTGGTCTGGATGTAGCAGATCCTTTCTCCGGCATTAACCTGATCTCCCGGTTTCGAGGGTTCTGTCTGCTCTCCGTAAAGATTGTAATATATTTTTCCTTTAGCCGGGGCTGTGACCGGTTTGACTGAGGGATCGTCTTTTTTTGCAGTTTCATTGCGGGCGGCAGGGGCAGGAGTTGTTACTTCCACTTTAACTGCACCCTGCGGGGAAGCCTGCTCTCTGGCTTTTGCAAGCTCGGCTTCAAATCTTGTTTTTGCTGCTCCGCTTTTGTAATCACGGTATTGCCTGTCGTGCATGGCTAACTCGAAGAGTTCCTCATCATCCGGCCCTGTGTCCCATCCGTTCTTCTTCATCTCGGCTCTGAAAGCCGGAAGCTCGTCGGGATAAGCATCCTGTGGATTTCCTGTATAAAACTCCTTACCCAGTTTTTCGGCCAGGCTCACTATCTCTTTTCCAAGTTCCCCGGGCAGCCTTCCGGCCTTGCCCAGGATCATGTCCCAGGTATTATTGTCTATCATTCCGTACCTCTCCTTCCCGCTGGTCATCTGAATGATATTCATCAGCGCTACATTTTTCACATACTGGCTGAACGGTGTCACCAGCGGAGGGTATCCAAGAACAGGCCAGATGGTCTCAACTTCCTGGAAAAGCCTTACCACCAGTTCATCTTCAGTAAGCTCCCTCTGTCCCTGCTTTTTAAGTGAGGCGTTAATGCCCTGGTGAACTCCCTTCAGGTCGGCCATCATGCTGCCCATCATTCCGCCCGGCAGCCCGCTGCTTATGAGAAGCGATGATACCTGCTTGTTTCTGGGATCGATGAAATATCCAAGAAAATCATCAATGAATGACTGGGTGAGAGACCTTACCTTCATATATGCATCCATGTTGATCTCCGGCACATCAAAACCGGCATCATCCATTATGGCCCTGACAGCAATCACATCGGGATGGATCATGCCCCAGCTCAAAGGCTCCATTGCCACGTCTATGTAATCTGCGCCGGCCCTTGCAACTTCGAGCATTGAGGCCACCGACATTCCCGGACCGGAATGACCGTGATAATCAATCACTATGCCTGGGTATTTTTTCTTTATCTGCCTGACCAGTTCACCGAGCGTGGCCGGCCTGCCAACACCTGCCATATCCTTAAGGCATATTTCGTCAGTCCCATAGTCGACAATATGTTTTACAACATCCATGTAATAATCGACCGTATGAACTGGCGAATGGGTAATGGAAAGAGCTGCCTGGGAGATCATACCTGCTTCTTTGGCGTATTTAACCGATAACTCCAGGTTCCTGTGATCGTTAAGGCCGCAGAACGACCTTGAGATATTTACTCCCTGGGCTTTTTTTACCTTGTACATAAGCCGGCGAACGTCGGCAGGAACCGGATACATTCTGATCCCGTTAAGCGCCCGCTCGAGCATGTGGGTTTGAATACCCGCTTCATTGAAGGGTTTCGTCCATTCCCGTACTGCAGTATTCGGATTTTCGCCATAAAGAAGCTGGACCTGCTCAAAGGCCCCGCCATTGGTCTCGATCCGGTCGAAACATCCCATCTCTATAATATGCGGAGCAACAGCTTTCAGTTGTTCAACACGCGGCTGGTACTTTCCCGATGACTGCCACATGTCGCGGTAAAGCAGACTGAACCGGATCTTTCTTTTCATAATCGTATCTTATTTTTTCAGGGGATGCTGCCGGACCTGAGACAGTCCTGCAGCAACCGGTTGTAAGTACAAAGTAAGCTCAATTATTGCTGATTGCAACTGATTAAAGTCAGATAATTAGCGGTATGCGGCGTTCGGTGTTCGGTCCGGAGCGGAAAAAGGCACAGGGCGCAGGGCAGGTGGTGGCAGTTGGCTTTCGGTATTCGGTATCCGGTAAGTCGGTATTCGGTCATTCAGGCGCCGTGTACCGCTGACCGCACGCCGCAAACCGGTAAAAAAAAAGGAAAGATAGTTGGGAGTTATCTTTCCTTCATTAACCTAAACCTGATCGTAGAATGTGGCCGAGCGGCCGAATAAAGAACGTTTACATCATATAGACGCCCGGGCTGACATTTTGTTGCAGGTTTTTATGTTAATGTTATGTTAAGTTATTGTTAAAGCAGGTATCAATGCTATCAACATCCAGACTGCTAGTGATATCCGGATATAATTTTTTTTTACTCCAACCTGAAAATCCTTGTTTCACACATTGCAGAAAAGTCAAAAATACCTAACTTGCAGCACTTTCATGTCTATGATATTAAAGCTTAAATACAGCTTCATGATGCAGCGCCTCGGCCGAAGGCTCTACCACTGCCTTATGTTCTACAGTTTGTAATATACAACTTTTCCTGCCGGGTTTCACCGGTTGGATTTCTTCCCTCTTGCTAATTTTGAATTGTTAAATGAAAGGATTGATCTTCAGCGTTAAACGGTATTCGGTCCATGACGGTCCGGGAATAAGGGTGACCTTCTTTATGAAAGGCTGTCCCCTTTCATGCTGGTGGTGCCATAACCCTGAGGGGATATCTCCTGAACAACAGACCGTGATCCAGACAAGGAAAGTAGGGGAGAAGGAATTCAGCCGCAGGGAAATTGTCGGCAGGTATTATTCAATTGATGAATTACTTGAGATACTTGACAGGGAACGCATCTTTCTTGAACAGTCAGGCGGAGGTGTTACTTTCTCGGGAGGTGAACCGCTGATGCAGCCCGAATTTTTGCTGGAGGCTCTCAAGGCCTGCCATGAGAAAGGCTACAACACCGCAGTTGATACTTCCGGATATTCATCAGCCGAAAGCTTTCTGGCAATAATGCCTTATACTGATGTTTTTCTGTTCGACCTTAAACACACTGATGATAACCTTCATTTAGAATATACGGGGGTTTCAAATATCAGGATCCTCGAAAATCTCAGAATGATAACCGGAATGGGTAAAAGTGTAATAGTCAGAATACCTGTAATACCGGGAATAAATGATGACGACCTGACGCTGAGGTCAATGCGCGATCTCTTAGGCAGCCTGAACCGGGAGAATCCCGTAAGCATCAGCCTTCTTCCGTTCCATAAAATAGGAATGACAAAATACGGCAAATTCGGCCTGCAGTACAGAATGAACAACACAATACCTCCAACATCCAAAAGGATGAACGAGTTTAAGCTTTTTTTCGCCGAGACCGGCCTGAAAGTAAAGACAGGGGGATGAAGGCGGATGGTAATTGTCTGAGAGCAACAGCCTCCTTGTGAGGCGGATGGAAACAAAATTAATTTTGAACGGATTTTATTTTAGCAACCATGATACTGACTGAAAGGGTAAAGAAACTGAGACAACAGAGTCTTAATGCAGTTGAAAGGATAAGCGCCGAAAGAGCGCTCCTGATTACCGCATTTTACAAAAGTGAGGATTCGAGGGAGGTTTCTGCTCCCGTCCGGCGTGCCCGGGCATTCGAATACCTGCTGAGAAACAAGACAATCTGCATAAACGAAGGTGAATTGATTGTGGGGGAAAGGGGCCCTGAGCCGAAGGCTACTCCCACCTATCCCGAAATAAGCCTTCATTCGCTTGAGGACCTTGAGATCCTTGATACACGGAAAAAGGTCTTTTTTAAGGTTGATGAAGAAGTTAAAAGAATATATCGCGATGAGATTATTCCTTACTGGAGAGGCAAAAGCAACCGCGACAGGATCATGAGCCTGATGACGCCAGAATGGCTGAAGGCCTACAAGGCAGGGCTATTCACCGAGTTCCAGGAACAGCGTGCCCCTGGTCATACGGTGCTGGGATACAAGATGTTCAGGACAGGCTTCCTCAGTATCAGGGAAGAAATCAGGGAAAGCCTGGCCCGACTCGATTACCTGAACGATTTCGAGGCATACGACAAGGCTGAGGAGCTGAAGGGAATGGACATTGCCTGCGAAGCTATTATAATGTATGCAGGAAGGCACGCTGATGAACTCGACCGGCTGGCCGCAGCAGAGACGGATCCAGAAAGAAAAAAGGAACTCACGGCTATGGCTTCAGTATGCAGAAAGGTTCCTGCCCATGCCCCGGAAACCGTTCATGAAATGCTTCAGCACTACTGGTTCATCCACCTTGGTGTAATAACCGAGCTGAATCCATGGGATTCTTTCAACCCGGGAAGGCTCGACCAGCATCTTTACCCTATATGGAAAAAGGAAAAGGAGGCAGGATCTCTTAAAGAGGAAGAGTTGTATGACCTGCTGGGGTGCTTCTGGGTGAAATTCAATAATCATCCTTCACCTCCCAAAATGGGTGTTACAGCCAGTGAAAGCAATACCTACACCGATTTCTGCCTTATAAACCTGGGAGGTGTGAAACCCGACGGATCGGATGCTGTAAATGAAATGAGTTACATCCTGCTCGATGTAATACAAGAAATGAGAATACTCCAGCCAAGTTCAATGATCCAGATAAGCAAAAAAAATCCCGACAGGTTCATTCACAAGGCTCTCGACATTATTAAAACCGGATTTGGCCAACCCTCATGCTTTAATACGGATGCCATCATCCAGGAACTTCTCAGGCAGGGGAAAAACATAGTTGACGCACGCAACGGAGGAGCTTCAGGATGTGTTGAGACCGGCGCATTCGGCACTGAAGCTTACTGGCTTACAGGTTATTTCAACCTCACAAAGATACTTGAACTGACTCTTAACAATGGTTTTGACAATAGGACAGGCGTTCAGGTGGGACCTGAAACAGGTATGGCGAAAGATTTTAAAAGCTTCGATGAACTCCTTGAGGCTTTCAGGATCCAGGTAAGATATTTTGCTGATATCAAGATAAGAGGTAACAATGTTATAGAAAAAACCTTTGCAAGATGGCTTCCGGTTCCTTTTCTTTCGCTGCTGGTAGAAGATTGCATCGCTAATGGCAGGGACTACAACGGGGGAGGCGCCAGGTACAATACCACTTATATCCAGGGAGTGGGTCTTGGCTCGATAACTGATATCCTTACATCAATAAGGTACAATGTGTATGACAGGAAAAACTACACCTGGGATGAGTTGCAAAAAGCTTTAAACGCCGATTTTGAAGGTTACGACCAGTTGAGATACGACCTGATCTACAACACCCCGAAATACGGCAACGACGATGATTATGCCGATCAGCAGGCGGTTACCGTGTTTGAGATCTATTATGATGCGGTTAACGGAAGGCCTTCATCAAGGGGCGGAGTTCACAGGATCAATATGCTCCCCACTACTTCGCATGTATATTTCGGAAGTGTTACCGGAGCAACAGCCGACGGAAGGAAGGCATCCACTCCGCTCTCGGAAGGGATTTCACCAAGTCAGGGTGTCGACAGCAACGGGCCGACCTCAGTGATCAAGTCTGCATCAAAGATTGACCATCTGAGGACGGGAGGCACTCTTCTGAATCAGAAATTCTCGCCTTCGTTCTTTGAGGATGAGAACAGTTACAGTTGCCTTACTTCACTTATCAGAAGCTATTTCAGTCTCGACGGTCATCATATACAGTTCAATGTGGTCAATGCCGAAACCCTGCGTGATGCCCAGAAGCATCCGGAGTTGTACAGGGACCTGATTGTGAGAGTGGCAGGTTACAGCGACTACTTCAACGATCTTGGTGAGGATCTGCAGAATGAGATTATCCT